>RCNB010000094.1_pt1 | contig 61273 bp, 57 predicted proteins | sample 2041321 | NCBI WGS metagenome assembly RCNB01 (sample SAMN09708232, study PRJNA481090) | Marine sediment metagenome, whole genome shotgun sequencing project.
TAAGAGAAAAATAGATATTACAATAGAAGGGGATGTGATAAAAACAAGCGAGGAGTTTTTATATACGGAGTATTTTTACATTGGACCTTTATCCTATTAATAACAGATGGAACAGCAAACGAAAGAGCAAATAAAGAATAGGATGATAAAGAAGGCTGCCAGTCTTTGGGGCGTTGCGGCAAATGAGATCGAAATGTCTTTCGATCCTATTGTTTCATTACTCATAGCTGCCTGTGCTTCGGAAATTGAAAAAATATCGAGCGAAGTAGACGGATCTCAAACTAGGATAACCGAAAAAGTAATTCAGCTAATGACACCCGATGCCATGGATGGCCCGACACCAGCTCAGGCAATCTTATATGCCGATCCAACCGATAATGTTACGCAGATCAAGCCAGAGTTTCTATTTAATTTCAAAAAAAAGGAGATTGTTAAAAAGACTACGGTTAAGCATACGGATCTATATTTTTCGCCAGTACAAGATTTTAATTTGGTGAATGCAAAAGTTGCTTTCATCGCCGCCGGCAATACGGTGATTCAATTGGATGAAAAAAAGAGGCGCAAAATTGTTGCGCAACAACTTACTAATTCGAAACTAGAGCCATCGACGCTTTATTTAGGGGTATCTAGCAAGCTGAAACACTTTCCTTTTGACGATCTGTCATTTTATTTCGAATTACAGGAAGTTGAAGATAAAAACTTGTTTTATCATCATTTAAAAAATGCAGAATGGTTTGTAGATGATACCAAGCTAGATGTGAAAGGAGGATTGTATAACAGTGATAAAGGGCAATTATTAGACTTAAAGAGTATTTTTGAAGACGTTTCTAGCAAAACCAATAATACAAGTCAACGTATTATTAACGGCTATAGTCACCATTATATTACCACAAAATCTATCGAAAAAGGGAAAGAGATCTCTGAATCAAAATTTGAAGAAGCAGAAGCCACTTTTAAGGAGCACAAAATAAAGGTTGATGGAGATCTTAGGTGGATAAAAATTGTTTTTCCTAGAATAATAAATAATGACATTTTAAAGAATGTTCATTGTTCATTAAATTCCTTTCCAGTTATGAATAGGGAGCTAAAAAGCTTTACGAACCAAATCAAAGAGTATATAAATATTCTTCCTATTAAAACGGAAGATCTCTTTTTCGACATGAAATCTATCTCGAATACTGAAGGAAAATCGTATACATCTAGAAGTAAGGATAATTCAGACGAAGATAAAGGGACCTTCGTTATGAGAAGCAATAATGTAGGGAAATTGGACAAGCGGAAAGCTAGAGAATACATTGTTCATTTAATTGAATTATTGAAGGATGAAAGTGCATCATTTTCTTTTTTAGACAATGATTTCTTACATGCGAACCTGAAAGGATTAAATCAGTCAATCTCATTATTAGAAAAAAAAGCAACTGAGACTTCGGATGAAATGACCCAAACTAGTTATGTAATCTTAAAACCATACAAACCCAACGAAAATCTAATCGTAGAGTATTGGACCACAAATGGGGTTGCTGCTAATAACATAAAATCTGGAAGTGATTTGACCCTTTATAAAGGAATTGGCGTGGAAACTAGAGGTAGTTATCTTATGACTACCAGTCATGGTGGAAAAGATGATTTAAGTATGCAAGACAGGCTAAATTCATATAGAAGGTCGTTATTGTCCAGAGATAGGATTGTTACTAAAGAAGATGTTAAGGCGTTATGTCATGAATTATATGGAGACAAAATAGCCCTGGTTGATATAGATAAAGGGTATAGCAAGGCTCTTGACCTTAACAAAGGTCTTGTGCAATGTATCGAAATTGTTTTAACCCCTAATAAACAAATTAACACGGGGATTGAAGAATGGGATACCATAAACAGTAATTTGTTGTATTATTTAGAAAAAAACTCAATAAATGTGTTTCCTTATAAAATTAAAATATTAAATTAATAGACTGTTTATGTATGGATTATATTAAGGATAATTTAATCGATGATAATTATAATTTAATGGGTTATGAGTAGTAGAGATGGTTTGTCAACACATATTGATAAATTAGTCGTGTACTTGTTTATTGGGGCTTTCCTTATATCAGCAAGCACATTGGCATTCAGGTACGCTAAATATGCACCATGTCAAGAGGTATACTTTGAGCACAATGCTCAAGATACTAGGGCGGGACAAATGGTGCAGTTCAAATCGCAATCTGAAGGGGCTGAAGAATGGAAATGGGACTTTGGTGATAGTACAGCACTGAATTCAGATAAAGATCCATATCATATCTTCTATAAAGAAGGTGAATTTAAGGTGAGACTTTTGGTTAATAATATTTGCGAAAAAATTGAAACGGTAACGATCAAACCTGAATTGATTTTAAGAGATCCAACAAAAATTCCAATTTTCACACTTCCAGATTATGTTGAAGTGGGTGAAAAGCTCAATGTGATTGATGAAACTGCCAATGCATTATCATGGGAATGGCGATTTGGTGAGACCACAACAGTGGATGCCACCACAAAAGAAGCGCAATATTCCTATGAAAATCCTGGTATAAAAACAGTTACCTTAATTGTTAATGGGGACTACGGCTATAAAACCCATAAGGACATTACTGTAACCTCTGCGGCAAAAATTGAAGATTTCGTTATTGATGATATCGAAGAGACTCCGGAAAGAGACAAAAGACTTGAATTAAACAAAGCGCCTGATACAGAGCCTGTTAAGTTAAGTGATAAGCCTGATATGGGTGAAGAACCTAAGAAGGTGGTGCCTTATATTACAGAGGCAGAATTTAGAAGTAAAGTTGAACAAATTGCTAATGAGAAAATAACCGCAGGAACATTAGCTAAATTCTTATGTGGAAATATTAACATACCTGTCATTGCAAGAGGTAAACCCACAACATTCTTGGCATTTTGTGAGAATATTAAAGGGAAGAAAATAAGAAAGATCAAGGTAGAACTCTTTAGAGAAGATGGATCGAATTGTATCACGAACATTGCTATTGACTATAAAAAATCCCTTTTGTAAATTAGGGCAAAGCACATTATGAATACTACTGATAAAAAACACAATAGGGTAAATTGGATCGATGGAATGAAGATCAATAAAGATCATTTCATTGCCATGGAAAATTCTGTATTGGACATTTTAAAAAGTTCTGAACAAAAGAACATTAGCCCTATTAATTTTGGACTTTTACCTGAACTTTCTGACCAGGAGAGCTCCTTGGATGTTACTATTTCAGTGGATGGGCAATCGACCATAGAAGTGGTACTCAATAGTTGTCGAGCCATTACTTTGGGTGGATACCAAATTGATATTACAAAGCAGACCAAGGATCTCTTGGAACAATCTGGCTATCTCTTGAAACAGCAATACGGCATCAATAAAGATGACACGGAATGGTTTGTGGTACTAACCGTAAACCCTTATAACAGAATAGCTGTAGGTAATGCTGATCCTGAGGAAGAACCTCCTAGGCATCCACATGTGTTTTCAGAATACAAGCTAGATATTCTGCCAAAAAGCGAAACCTCGAATCAAGAAATGGGATTATTCCATTTAACCATAGGTAAGGTGATTCTTGAAGATGGCAAGCCTTTGGTAGATGCCGATTTCATTCCGCCTTGTAGGTCCATTCAAAGTTATCCAGACCTCAAGTTCACGTATACCGAAGTTGGATCCTTCTTGAATCAGATGGAAGCCTTTTCCATGCACATCATCCAAAAGATACATCAGAAAAAACAAACGAACGAATTAGCCGGAATGGCTCTATACCTCGCAGAACGTGTTATGCGCTATCTAAATGCCAATATATCGGAGTTTAGGTATATGGATAAATATGAACCACCAGTGATGATGATCGCTAGACTGGTAAACTTAGCTAGGGTCATTAAAAGTAGTCTGGATGTTTATGTAGGTACGGGCAAAGAAGATTTTCTCAACTATCTTACGAACTGGTGTGATCTTAACCAAGGCGCATTCGAGAGTGTCCTAGTTGATACTATCGAATTGGAATACGTCCATAATGATATCAATTCGGCCCTGAACAAAGTATCGGCTTTTACGAAGCTTATGCTATCATTATTCAAGAAACTCAATGAGTTGGATTATATTGGGAAGAAATCAGATTCTGGTATTTTTGTCAAGGAAGAAGTGGTTGACAATACTGAAGTAAAGGGTAGAAGAAGTTTTCTTCTAGATTAATGTATATAATTAAGAGTAATCGCTCAAAAATAAATCACCAATCTTATGAAACCAAAGAACAGTAAAGCAAGAACAACAAGTTTTTTGAAATTTTTAGCACTCTTTTTAGTGACAGTAACTATGATCGTTACCGCTGTGTATTTTAATTATAAGGTACCAGCAAAGGAAAACGCCCTTTTAAAGGATCAGGCTAAGTTGATCAAAAGCGATAAGGAGTTTCAGAGCGGGTTTTTTGACGAAATGCAAAGTATAAAAAGAATGATGGACTCTTTAGATGGGGTGAATAGTAGGGGTTTTCTGGATCAAGAATTATCAAGTCAGTTAGTAGACCTTAAACAAAAGATTCCTACGAAGGATTCTACCTATCTCTATGACATGCATCAGAGTATCATTGAGCTTTATGTGGAACTTCATGATGCAAAAAAAGAGCTTCATGCCTTAAGCGATGCTCAAGAAACAATCGAGCGATATGAGACAATAATTCAGCAATGTAGAGCGGAGCTAAAACAGGCTGAACGAGATCTACGAGCAACAAACTGAATACAATAATAGATTAATGGTGTTTATCAAATTGCCGCATTCATTGTATTTCAATAAGTCCTTGTTTCATAAATGTTAGAATAATATGAGAATCTTCTTATTATTGATTCTGTTTATTAATTTAAGCATAGTTTGTAAAGCGCAAACAGATAGTATTGCAATAATAAGTATTGATTCGGTTACTATAAATGCCTCACGGTTGGCGGAACCTCAGTTGATACTTCCATTGGCATCCACTAAATTGAGCTTTATAGAAACTCAAAACATTAGACAACAATTGTCCCTTCAAGATTATTTACAAGAAGTACCTGGTCTCTTCTCATTGAACGCTAATAATTTTTCGCAAGACTTGCGAGTTTCCATTCGTGGTTTCGGATCTAGATCGGCATTTGGAATCCGAGGTATTAAAATATTGGTGGATGGTATTCCAGAGACCACCCCCGATGGTCAAGGCCAGATCGATAACTTGAATTTGGAAATTATTAAAGACATTGAAGTTATTAGAGGTCCTTCTTCTACACTTTACGGCAATGCGTCCGGAGGGGTTATAAGCATTCAAACTTTAGATTTTGTAAAAGAAGATTTTATCAAAGGTGCCATGACAATTGGTAGTTATAATTTTCAAAAATTTCAAATCTTGTCAGGATTTCAAAAAAAGAATTCCACATACATTTTTCAAGGGAGCCAGACCAAAACTGATGGTTACCGTGATCAAAGCGGTTTTAAAAACAACAGTTTCAATGGCAAATTAAAGTATCGTTTGTCGGAAAAATCAAAATTGAACTTCAATATTAATTATACCGATAGTCCTAAAGCAGAGGATGCTGGTGGATTGACACTGGACGAATTGAATTCAAACCGAAGACAAGCACGACGGCGCAATATAGATTTCAAGACCGAAGAGTTTGTAAGTCAATTTAAAGTAGGCGGTAATTTTGCCTATGAATTGAACGAGAAAATGACTTTTGCTACTTATGCATTTTACTCATATCGCGATTTTTACGGAAAACTTCCTTTTGAATTTGGAGGCATTGTCGACCTCAAAAGAAACTACTTTGGTAATGGTAGTAGTATGAATTTCAATTCTGCAAAAAACAAACTGAAGATAGGCTATGATTGGGCGATACAAAATGATCATAGATCAAGATTTAGGAATTTGGAAGGAGATCAAGGCGACAAAACATTGGGTCAATTAGAAAAATTTTCAACCATAGGCGTATATGCTTTGAATCATTACTCATTGGATAAATTCTTGATTCGTACGGGAATACGATACGATAGTAATAACCTAAAAGCAGAAGATGATTTCTTGGACAATGGTGATGATTCTGGTGGGATCATTCTGAATTCTTTCAACCCAAGTTTGGGCGTTAGTTATAAATTATCTTCTAAAAGAACACTGTTCACTGGGTTTTCGACAAGTTTCGAAACGCCTGCCTTAAGTGAATTGTCGGCAAATCCATCGGACACCGGAGGATTCAATGAGGCGCTAAAACCTCAAAAAGCACAGAATTATGAAATTGGGTATCGATCTGTCAATGCCAAACAGAGGTTTGAAGCCGTCCTATTCTACATACATACAAAAGATGATTTGGTGCCTTATGAATTGGAAGAATTCCCAGATCGAACATTTTTCAGGAATGCTGGTAGCACCAATAGAAAAGGGGTGGAGCTTAGCTATCAAAGAAACTTAACGAATCAATTTAAATTATCGACGGTATATACCTACTCCGATTTTAAATACGATAATTACACTAACCCCTCAGGAGATTATAAAGGGAATGCCTTACCAGCGATTCCGAAACACAAAGGCTTGGTGTCTTTGCTCTTTCAAGGTAAAAAGTTAATAGCTAAGGTAGAGGCAAATTATATTGGTAGTCTATATACCAATGACGCTAATTCAGTGGAAGTGGATGGGTACAGCCTTGTGAATATTAATATCGGATATAAAGCCAAACTAGGTACGTTTGAATTGTCTCCGTTTTTAGGAATCAATAACCTCTTCAATACGATCTATAACGACAATATACGCATCAATGCCTTTGGCGGGCGCTATTATGAAGCTGCTCCAGGTTTCAATGTGTTTGGAGGCCTGAGAGTGCAATTGTAATCGATTGAAGATTTCGAATAAGGCATGAATATACATAGAAATATTACTATATTTATAGAAATATTTCTATATGCTAAAAAAAGTTTTTGGGAGCGCTGTCTTTGGTGTGGAGGCCACCACTATTACCGTGGAAGTGAATGTGGATAAAGGCATAGGCTATCACCTCGTTGGGCTACCTGACAATGCCATTAAAGAAAGTAATTATCGCATTGCTGCAGCCTTACAGAACAATGGTTATAAAATCCCAGGTAAGAAGATCACCATCAATATGGCACCTGCCGACCTGCGTAAAGAAGGCTCCGCTTATGACCTTACTTTGGCCATTGGGATACTTGCAGCATCCAAACAAATACATGCTGAAAATTTAGAAAATTTTCTCATTATGGGCGAACTATCACTTGATGGAGGATTGCAGCCGATAACGGGTGCCTTGCCCATTGCGATCAAAGCACGAGAGGAAGGTTATAAGGGTTTCATATTACCTATTCAGAATGTAAAGGAAGCGGCCATCGTCGATGGACTGAAAGTGTATGGTGTTGAGAACATTAAACAAGTTATTGATTATTTTGATAAGGGTGAAACACTCGAACAGACCATCATCAACACCCGAGAAGAGTTTGCGAAGAACTTGAATTTTCCAGAATTTGATTTTGCAGATGTCAAAGGCCAAGAAAGCATTAAACGCTGTATGGAAATTGCCGCAGCCGGAGGCCATAATATCATCCTGATCGGACCTCCTGGTGCTGGAAAAACCATGTTGGCAAAACGATTGCCTTCCATATTGCCACCAATGACATTAATGGAGGCCTTAGAAACCACAAAGATACATTCGGTAGCTGGAAGGGTGAAAGCAAATATGGGTATCATGGCACAACGACCGTTCAGAAGTCCGCATCATACCATCTCAAATGTAGCGTTAGTAGGTGGAGGTAGTTATCCGCAGCCTGGAGAGATTTCATTGTCTCATAACGGTGTGCTATTCTTGGACGAGTTACCAGAATTTAAACGAGACGTGCTGGAAGTGATGCGACAACCATTAGAAGATAGAGAAGTCACAATTTCTAGAGCTAAATTTACGGTGACCTATCCATCATCATTTATGTTGGTAGCGAGTATGAATCCCAGTCCGAGTGGGTATTTTAATGACCCTGGTTCTCCCGTAACGTCTTCACCGGCAGAAATGCAGCGTTATTTAAGTAAAGTGTCTGGACCATTGTTGGATCGAATTGATATTCATATAGAAGTCACACCAGTGCCCTTTGAAAAGTTATCTGATGAGCGAAAGGGAGAGACTTCCGTCGAAATAAGGAAACGGGTTACGGAGGGAAGGGAGCGGCAAACGGCTCGATTCTCGGAATCGGATTCTGTACATTACAATGCACAGATGAATACCAAACAGATTCGAAAACATTGCAAGTTAGATGCCGCTTCCAAGCAACTGTTAAAAACTGCTATGGAGCGATTGAATTTGTCGGCTAGGGCTTATGATAGAATCTTAAAAGTATCTAGAACGATTGCGGACCTTGAAGGTGTTGGCAATATAAATGGGTCACATATTAGTGAGGCCATACAATACAGAAGCTTGGACCGAGATGGTTGGTTGGGGTAGTTTTAAAATTAGAGTTATTTTAATAATATATAAATAATAGCCATCATGATAATAAGTTCCGTTATTGAGGGATCATTTAATCAATAACGAAAATAGGTTCCATGGTTGGTGCGGGAACCTCGATGGATCTATTTCTTAGTTCGTTTTCTATTTCTATTAATAAAATTGTGGATTTATTTTCAAGATCCTCACAGTAGCGTTTAAAATAATTTTGCTTTGTAGAATAAAAACCAAGTGAAAATTGGAATGATTTGAACAATTCCGATTTAGGGTCATTGATCCATTTCCAATCATCAGATTCGTCTAGCATTTCAGGTGTCCAAGGACTAAATTCATGTCCATAAGACCAGAAGTGCTTAAGGGCTTTGCTTTGCATAAAAAAATCCGCCATAAACTCAACAGAAGAAATATTAATTTCTTCAAAATGCTTTGCAACCAAATCCACTTGTCGATAAAATTCCAATATTTCTGTTTTGATCTTATCGTTTCTGATAATATTAATTTGACCTGCATTATGCATTTCATTATATGTAATGTCTCTAATGCTAAGAGCCTCAGATGACCATTCAAGATTATTAAACGATTGATAAAAATCCTGAGGGCTTGCAATTTGAGTATGAGAGATTATGAAAGCTTTCTTATGATCCGCAAATACTTTATCGGCATATTTTATTCGACGATGATAGTAGGCGGTATCATTTACAAGATCTGACCGGAGACGTATAAGATATTCAATCTCAATGTTAGTCGTCTTACGAACCTCATTCCAATTATTAATTGATAGAGCAATCAAAATACCAATAACAACCAATACAATCTCCCCAATAGCATATCTGGCGTATTTTTTAGGTTTGTTATCATCAGCTAGTTTTTTACGGATTTTTCTAAAGAAGTTGATCATGGTTAGGAAAAGGTTGAATGTCTTTCCTCTAATTTACTAAAATTATTCCAAGAGGCTAATAATCAGTCTTAAGCTGAGACTAAATAGACCGCCACATTTTAGAGAGTCACAAACGTCGCGCTAGTTGGTGAAGGCAGTTATCCGCAGCCTTGAGAGATTTCATTGTCCCATAACGGTGTGCTATTCTTGGACGAGTTACCAGAATTTAAACGATACGTGCTGGAAGTGATGCGGCAACCATTAGAAGATCGTGAAGTCACGATCTCAAGGGCCAAATTCACAGTGACCTATCCATCCTCTTTTATGCTAGTGGCGAGTATGAATCCGAGTCCGAGTGGGTATTTTAATGACCCAGATTCTCCCGTAACGTCTTCACCAGCGGAGATGCAACGATATTTATGTAAAGTGTCTGGACCTCTGTTGGATCGAATTGATATTCATATAGAAGTCACTCCAGTGCCTTTTGAAAAACTATCAGATGAACGTAAGAGCGAAACATCAGTAGAGATTAGAAAACGTGTTACTGCTGCAAGAGAATTGCAAACCGAACGTTTTGCAGCATCTGATAAAGTCCATTACAATGCACAAATGAATACCAAACAATTGCGAAAGCATTGTAAGCTTGATGAAGCTTCTATGCAATTACTTAAAATTGCTATGGAGAAGCTCAACCTTTCTGCTAGAGCGTATGATAGAATTCTTAAAGTATCTAGAACCATTGCAGATTTAGAAGCTGCTCAAGATATTAATGGTAACCATATTAGTGAAGCCATTCAATACAGAAGCCTTGATAGAGGAGGTTGGTTGGGTTAATTTAGCATTTAGTTCCATATTATTTAATATCTTAGAGTTTTAAACCATTCCATTTATGTCAAAAAACAAAGTATACTGTTCTTATTCTATTAAGGACGAAGAAATCGTATTGAATACAGTAAAATTGCTTAAAAATAAGGGTGTCGATGTTTGGGTAGACCAATTAGATATAAAACCAGGTGACAGATGGGATGATGTAGTTGAAAAAGCTCTTGAAGAATCAACTATCTTTTTATTATTCATTTCTAAGGCTTCTACGGAGTCTTCTAACGTTATGGATGAATTATCAATAGCATTAAATAGTAATAAACAAATTATACCAGTACTCATTGAAGAATGTCCTATACCAATGAGATTACGAAGGAATCAATATGCTGATTTTGTAAATAATTATGAGAATGGAATTGAACTGTTAATACAAGCTTTAGCTTCTCCAGAGGATTTGATTAAGCATAAAAATAATAACGTAGAAAATGAAGTAATTGTAGATGATAATTTGCAAATAAACAATAAAGTAGAAGATGAAATAATTGTCGAAGACGATTTACAGAATCTCACTGTTGATTATAATGTGTTTATATCTTACAACCATGGAGATGTTAAGACTGCATTAAAAATTAGAGATTTATTAAAGAATTCAGGAATAGAAGTAACTATTGACCAGGATAATATGCATGAAGGTCAAGAAATAAAAGGATTTATTAACCAATCAATACAAAATGCAGATGCTGTACTGACATTAATATCAAATAAAAGCCTTAAGTCCGGTTGGGTAGGAGTGGAAACATTTGATACAATGTTTGCGGAAAATCAAAGCGGTAAAAGAAAATTAATTGGATGCGTTTTAGATTCAGATTTTTATAACTACGATTATACAATCAATACAATTGAGGGACTTGATAAAGAAATTGAAAAAAGAAAAGAAGTTTTAATTAGGCAAATAAATAGTAATGTTTCTGTAACAGATATTAGCAGCGAAATAGATAGGTTGAGAAATCTAAGACAAAACTTTCCCGAAACAATGAAAAGACTTCGTGATTTTAAATGTATTGATGTTTCAGATGAAGAAATTATTAGCCATAGTATGGAGAAATTTGTAAATCAGCTTAAAAACGCACCTATCATATAGTAAGATGAATTCAGGAAAAATTAATTTCAGTAACATATAAATAAAAGTCATCATTAAAAAAATACTATTTTTAGTAATCTGTAGTATGTTAGCTCTTGGAATACATGCTCAAAGTATCATTGGAGGTTGGGAAATGTATTCAACCTCTGAAAATGGAGATAAACTAAGAAGTGTGGTGATATTTGCCGATGGTTATCAAGTAATCTCTACCTATGATGCGGCCACAGGCAAATTCATTAAGTCTAATGGTGGAACGTGGAGATTAGAAGGTGATACAATGACGGAAAAAGTAGAGTTCGATACAGTAACTCCTGAACGTGTTGGTAGTGAAGTAAGCTTTAAAGTTGAAATTACTGACAATACAATTCAAATTGTTGGCAGTACCATGAAATTGAAACGAATAGATGATGGCACGCCTGGAGAATTACAAGGTGCTTGGTTAATGTCAGGAAGAGTAAGAGATGGTAAAACGCAAACTCGTGATACGAGTAGGCCAAGAAAAACAATGAAAATTTTGTCTGGAACGCGTTTTCAATGGATAGCTTACAATACTGAAACAAAACAATTTATGGGAACAGGGGGCGGAACTTATACCACAGTAGATGGAAAATATACCGAAAACATTGAGTTCTTCTCAAAAGATGATTCAAGAGTAGGCGCTAGTTTGAAATTTGATTTTAGCTTAGTTGATGGAACATGGAATCATAAAGGGTTTTCAAGTAAAGGAGATCCTATACACGAAATTTGGAGCGTAAGACAATAAGCATGTTAGATCACTCATTTTATAGACCTTTAGGTAGAACAGGGCTCAAAGTATCTCCAATCTGTTTGGGTACTGACAATTTTGGAAACCCAACCTCTGTAGAAGAATCTACACAGATTATTAACTATTCTATAGAAAGTGGCATAAATTTAATAGATACAGCTAACACATATGCTTCTGGCGAATCAGAAAAAATCATTGGTAATGCTTTAGCGCATAATGGACTGAGAGACGATATTATTTTGGCTACCAAATTTTATTATCCTACAGGGGAAAAAGGAATTAATGATAGAGGTGTATCAAGAAAGCATATTATTAAGGCTTGTGAAGATTCCTTAAGGAGGCTCAAGACTGATTATATAGACTTGTATCAAATGCACAGAGTTGATATGAATGTTCCGTTAGAAGAAACACTATATGCGTTAACTAGTTTAGTTAGCCAAGGAAAAATTAGGTATTTCGGAGCTACAACATCACCTAGTTGGAAAATTACTGAAAGTAAAATGTTGTCTGAATTTAAAAATCTATCACATGCAATATCAGAACAGTTACCATATAATTTGCTTGATAGAAGAGTTGAAAACGAAATTTTGCCTGCATGCGAAGGGGCTAACCTAGCTGTTTTTGTCTGGTCTCCCTTAGCCATGGGAATGCTAACAGGAAGATATAGTAAAATCAGTCATGGAAAGTATAATACGCCTCGTTTCAACAGAGGAGGTATTTACGCAGAGCGTATTACGTTAAAAGCCGTATCTGTTGCAGATAAATTTGTGACGTTAGCAAAAGAACATCAAATGGAACCTGCACATTTGGCGATGATTTGGGTAAAGGATCAACCTGGTATTACGGCACCATTAGCAGGACCAAGGACCTTAGATCAAATGAAAGATATTATTCCCCTTATGGAAAAAGAATTAAGCCAAGAACTTAAAGAAGCTTGTGATAAACTGGTGCCTCCAGGAAGTGCTGTAGCTGATTTTTTGAATTCTGCACCTTGGATGAAAGGCAAATTATTGTAGTCTTAGGAGGTTTAGATAGGGAAGATTGAATGAGAAATAAGCTACTCTTCTTTTAGTAAGTAATTATTTTCATCATCTAGTTTTATCCATTCCATGCGTTCATGATCAAATTGCCATGCAAAAGAAGCGATTGTCTTGTCCTCCAGAATTTCAAATTCGTAATTGAGCCAATGCCCAGATAGATCAATATACCTGTTTCTTGAAATTGGTAATAATTCTTTTCTGTAGCCAATTCCTTTTTTATAATAAAGCTTGTTGTTTTCTGTCCAAAATTTTCGATCACCATAGTTTCCAGAGATTGCTTCAAACTGTTTACTATGTATTGAAGCATCCGTGTTTTTCATATAATTAATATGTGCTAATGCACCTTTTAAGTAAAAATGTGTTGGATGCTTACTTATGGCTTCAGCATAGGCAATTTCGGCTTCATCATAATTAGCAGCATTAAGTAACGAGTCGGCTTTTCTTATGAGGTCATTTTCCTTATAATACCAAAAAGTTTCCTCGTTTTTATAGGAGTAATATTGTGTTGATTTAATTCTATAATAGTCTCCAGATGTATTTTGTTGAAATTCGCACTCAACAACAAGACTATTATTTGGATAGGCAAATATTAATTTGTTTTCACCAGTAACAATTACATAGTCAATTATTTGGTTAGAGGCTACCGCTAAGAACCTGTTATCATATTTAAAATAATCTACGACTTGCTCAGCTCTAGCACTACGAAATTTTCCAAAAAAACGCGAATGATCAGCATCATAGGCATCGCTTTTTTGGTAGGTTATACCTTCATCAAATATGTCATTTATCCATCGATCATCAGGTTGGGTCAGAACCGCTTTTTTATGGTTTTCACTCGCCCCTTCCAGATCACCTTTAAGTATCAATGGCTCTGTCTTAAAATTGGAAATTCCAAGATTGTTTGGTGCTAGTAATTGGTATTTATTAACTAGGTCGATCACTTTATCATACTTCCCATTAACTAGCAAGGCTTGTCTATATTGAAATACTGCATATGCACCAGGAATCAATTGCTCGTTGAATCTCGCTTGGGTAACTTTTAAAAAGTCGTCTAAATTCCTGGTTTCAGAATATATGGTATATAATAAGTTGCTAAAAACAACGTCGTTAGGATCTATTTCTAATTGCAACTTAACCAATTCTTCAGCTTCTTCCCAATGATTATAGGCTATGTGTCTTTGAATTAATACTTTAAGTTGCGATTGCAATGGGAGCTTTCTACGGTTTTTGTATGCCTTGTCTATTTGATATTGTTCTTCTATCTGTCCTTGACTATAGTATGTACTATTAACAGATTTAAAGTAATAGGCAAGTGCAAACGTAGGGTCAATTTCTGTGGCATTGTCATACCTTCTATCATTATATTCTTTTAAAGCATCCAATGATGTGGTTGTAAAATCCTTTACATCCATGTCGATATATTGATCTCGCATTTCTTCAATAACACCAACATTATCTCTTACATAAATACTTACATCATCTATTATATCAAAAAAATCGGTTCCTGTAAAGGTCTGCCTTTTTAGTTCCTTTCCATTTTTACTATTATGAATTATGGGAATAATACTATAAATACTGTCTTTAAAATCGAATTCACCATCAATATAGTAATCAGAAAAAGTATTTGTTTGATTAACTTTATCAGTAATATTGCTCACAGATCCCAAAGTACTTGGTGTAATGTTTTTATCTTGTTCCAAATCCAGAAGAAGTAAATTATTAACAACTCTTGCCATCCAAATTTTACTGCTGTCTTGCGTTTTGTTTTCAAAATTAAATATTGGTAGATTTACCCTAAACTCTTCTTTGGTGATCATTTGTGTTTTTAACTCACCTTCTTCGTTAGTATAATTAATTTCTTTAGTTGTAGCGCCTAGATCAGAATTTCCAAAACCAAAATAAGTCACCATCATGATCAATAAAATGTTTAGTGGAAAAATGATCTTCTCTCGCAATTTCAAGATTCTCTTATTAATGCGCTCTTGATGATACAAATAGATAATCAAGGAAGGGATAATGCCAATAAAAAACCAGAGGCATAGTTCCGCCCAATACGGTGAAATACTATATCTGAGCAGGATCCAATCTACAAATTGTACGAAGGTCCAGGCACCTACCAGATAGGCAGCAAAGAACTGTAATGTAATTAGCCATTTTTTTTTAGTTTTCTTTTCTTCCAAAGGTTTTACAGTTGATTAGATGAGAAGCTTTGATTGCCAAAATGAAAGATAGTAATTTATTATGAGACAGTTTGTTGCAGGGAATTGATTCTTTATTAATTAAGACGAGAACATTTATTGATCAAGCTTAGCTTTAATATCCTTGGTCAATATTTGAGAGAACAACACATTCTCATTAAGGTGATGGGAGTCTTTCATCCATAATTCGTAGTCTTTTTTAAAGAATTCCCCACCTTCTGAATAATCTAGATAGGGCACATTGGGTACGTTTTTATAGATGGTCTTTATTTTTTCAATATCAGTTTGAAGGGAACGATATTCAACAGCTTCAGGCGCCGTGTAGAGTACCAATTGGATGCCGTTGTCCTTGCACATGGTAACGATCTTTTCGAAATCCTCCAATAACACGGGATCTACACCAGCAATATGGTCTGGGAAGACTTCTTCGAATTCTGATAATTTAAAATCATAGGTTTTTTCTAAGGGCGACATATCCCTGAATTCTGATGCGTAATCAATGTCTTGAGGAGACTTGACTTTTGAAAATAATTGCCGCATGATGGATTTCCTCAAAGGGTCTATGATATCCGGATAGTATTTTAGGGCTTCTGGCCATAATTTGTAATCGTTAAGAATCAAGTCACCACCAATTTCGTTGAATTGGGTCCTCACTGGATTAAAGGTAAACCACGAGACCTCCATTAAAATGAGTTGAGGCTTGACCTCGCAATCATGAAGGTAGGATTCCAGAGTCAATCGCGTTATTGAATTGTTAGAGAATATACTTCCTAAATTAACCGGTTCAAGATCAAATTCTTTTTGTAAGGTCGCATTATCCAAGGATGCCAATAACTTACTATTTCCTATAGCTAATAGTCCAAGGTCTTTATTGTTGAACGCATTTTCATAGTCCTGTCCGTAGTATTTAGTATGTGGCAAGAATTTAAAAGTCGATCCTATAAATGCCAAAGCCAAAACCGTAATAACTAGGAATATCCCTAAAAACTTCAATGTCCGTATTATGAATGTTCTTATACTCATTAGAATTGAAAATAAATGAATTCTTGTTGATTACCGCCAAAAAATATGATTATCAGGATCAGACCGTAATATAGGGCATGTCTTATTGGTCGCTTCCAGTTTGCGCCTAGTCGTTCAATGGCATATTCATTTTGCCTGCCCAACCATTCGATGAATACGAATGCCATGGTTAATAGAATGGCCAACATTGCTTTCATCCCAAATCCGAAATCGGGCATTTCAAAAAGTGATGTTGAAAATATTCCTGCTATATAACTGAAGGCATGTCCAATATTCTCCGCCCTGAAGAACACCCAAGCCAAGAGTGTTAATGCAAATGTGGTCGCCATTCCGAAAAATTCCCTGAAAGATGGTATTAACCCTCCTTCTGCAATATCGCCAATATTCTGCCTATTCCGTTTCATTAGTAAAAGGGGTAGAAAATAAATCGCATTCAAGGCACCCCAGACTATAAACGTCCAGTTAGCACCATGCCAAAAGCCGCTGACAATAAAGATGACAAACGTATTTCGGACTTTCATCCAGGTACCGCCGCGACTTCCGCCCAATGGGATATATAAATAATCCCTAAACCAAGTGGACAAGGATATATGCCAGCGCCTCCAGAATTCTGCAATGTCTCTCGAGAAATATGGAAATGCAAAGTTCTTCATCAAATTAAAACCAAACAGACGAGACGTACCAATGGCTATGTCAGAATATCCTGAAAAGTCACCATATATTTGAAATGCAAAGAAAAACGCGCCTAGCACCAAAGAGCTCCCATTGAGGTCTGCAGAATTATCAAAGATCGTATTAGCGAGCTCAGCACAGTTGTCTGCAATCACTATTTTCTTGAAAAGCCCCCAAAGTATCTGTCGCAATCCGTCGACGGCCATACCATAGTGAAAGTTTCTTTTCTTATAAAACTGAGGCAATAAATTAGTGGCCCGTTCAATAGGCCCTGCAACCAATTGCGGGAAGAAACTAACAAACGCAAAAAAGGCCATCATATCTTTAGTGGGTTCTAACTTCCGCTTGTAAACATCAATAGAATAACTCAGTGTTTGAAACGTATAGAAGCTGATACCTACGGGTAAAATAATATTCAATCTAGAGGCCTCTATCGGACTACCGAGTAATGTGAAGGCATCGGCAAAACTCTCAGCGAAAAAATTATAATACTTGAAGAATCCTAAAAATCCTAGATTCACTAAGATACTTGTGAGTAATAGGAGTTTTCTCTTTTTCTTGTCGTTATATTTTGACAATCCAATACCTACATAATAATCGACGAAGGAGCTAAAGATGATCAATGAGAGGAATTTCCAGTCCCACCAACCATAAAAGACATAACTTGCCACTAGAAGCAAAAGATTCTGAATTTTCAAATTCTTCTGCGTGACGAACCAATAGAGTAGAAATACTATGGGTAGGAAAATCGCAAAATCTATGGAATTAAATAACAATTATTTGAGGTTTAAAGTTCTTTGAGTTTTCAAATATATATTTTTTTGAATAAGAGCCTTATTATTACCACTCTACGGTCAATTTTAACGATTATGTGATACTCTTGGCTAAATTAATTCATTTTTAACACTTTTTAAGATATTCTTCATTTTTGCATCTGCTTCGCAATGATTACTTTTAACATCTAATCAAAATAAAACATTTATGAATACTATGAAATTTAAGGCATTTGCTCTTTTCGCTATGCTTATTATTGGATTTACATCCTGTAAAAAAGAAGGCGCTGGTGGCGATAAACTGACCTTAGAATTTGAAAAATATGAATTGGAAAATGGTCTGCAAGTTGTTCTGCATCAAGATAAATCCGATCCAATCGTATCTCTAGCGATTCAGTATGGTGTAGGTTCTAATCGCGAGAAAACGGGTAGAACGGGATTTGCACATTTATTTGAACATATGCTTTTCCAAGAATCTGAGAATGTACCACAGGATCAATTCTTCAAAAAGATCCAAGATGCTGGAGGGACCCTTAATGGAGGTACCTGGAAAGACGGAACCATATATTATGAAGTCGTACCAAACAATGCCATGGAAATGATCATGTGGTTGGAGAGTGACAGAATGGGGTATTTAATTAACACCGTTACAGAATCTGCATTCTATAACCAACAAGAAGTGGTTCAAAATGAGAAAAGACAGCGTGTTGATAACAATCCTTACGGACATACAGGCTGGGTCTTGGACAAAGCAATTTATCCTGAAGGGCACCCATATAATTGGCAAGTCATTGGTGAATTGGTGGATCTGCAAAGTGCAACCATTGATGATGTTAAGGAGTTTTATGACAAATATTACGGACCAAACAATGCCACATTGGTATTAGCTGGTGATTTCGAAACGGAAGATGCCAAAGCGCTAATTGAGAAGTATTTTGGAGAGATTAAGCGTCGCCAAGAAGTGGCGAAACTAAAGCCGCAGCCAGTGACTATTGCTGAGACCAAACGTTTAATGCATGAGGATAATTTTGCGAAAGCCCCTCAACTGAATATGGTTTGGCCGACAGTCCAGCAATATACCGAAGATGCTTATGCTTTGGATTTCTTAGGACAATTAATGGCTAATGGAAAAAAAGCGCCTTTGTATAAGGTGCTTGTAAAGGAAAAGGAATTAACATCAAGGACCAACGCTTGGAATAACTCTCAGGAAATTGCAGGAGCATTCAGGGTGAATATAACTGCTAACGATGGTAAAAGTCTTGCTGATATTGAGGATGGCGTATTCGAAGCTTTTCAGAAATTTGAGACAGAAGGAATCACGGACAGGGATATAGAGCGTATTAAAGCTAGCCTTGAGACTGATTTTTACAACGGCATAAGTAGTGTGTTAGGAAAGTCTTTCCAGTTGGCACAGTATAATGTGTTTGCAGGGGACCCTGGATTCATCACGCAGGATATAGAGAATATCAAGAAGGTAACCAAAGAGGATGTTGTTAAGGTTTATGAGAAATACATCAAGGACAAACCTTATGTGATTACAAGTTTTGTTCCTAAAGGGCAAACAAATTTAGCAGCCAAGAATTCTGAAATTGCAGCGGTTGTTGAAGAGGAAATCAAGGAGAATGTAGAGCAAGCAGTTGCGGAAGCAGCAGATGAAGTAGTTAAAACGCCATCTGTATTTGATAGATCTGTGGAGCCTTCTCAAGGAGAAACACCAAAATTGAACATTCCTGAATCTTGGGATGCGACACTGGCTAACAATATGCGAGTATATGGTATAGAGCAAAATGAATTGCCTTTAGTGAATTTTAGTATGACTATTGATGGCGGTCATTTGTTAGATTCTTTTGATAAAGTTGGTGTTGCCAATCTAATGACAGATATCATGATGGAAGGAACCGCAAACAAGACACCAGAAGAGCTGGAAGAAGAGATTGAGTTGTTAGGAGCATCTATTAATATGTTCACCAGTAACGAGGCCATAACCATTCAAGGAAATACTCTGGTAAGGAATTTTGATAAGACCATGGCCTTAGTTGAAGAGATCTTGCTCGAGCCACGCTGGGATGAAGAAGAACTTGGACGTATCAAGACAAGTACTATCAACGGAATCAAACGCTCTGCTGCCAATCCAAATACCGTAGCAAGAAATGTAGCTAATAAAATATTATACGGCGAAAACCATCCGTTTGCGTATCCAGCTAGTGGGACAGAGGAATCGGTAGCATCGATTACTATGGATGACCTAAAGGCCTTTTACAACAAAAATTACTCACCGTCTGTGACTAGATTTCATGTCGTTGGTAATATTGGGAAGGACAAAGCTTTAAGCGCCATAAAAGGGCTTGAAACTAAATGGGCAGCTAAAGATGTGACGATACCTACATTTGAAGTTAGCAATAATAGAGATAAATCATCATTGTATTTTGTGGACATTCCGAATGCTAAACAATCAGTTATTAATATTGGTTATTTGAGTATGAAACGTACCGATGCTGATTATTTTCCAGCAACAGTCATGAATTATAAGCTTGGAGGATCGTTCTCAGGGAATGTTAACTTGATCCTAAGAGAGGAAAAAGGATACACCTATGGTGCTAGAACAGGATTCAGTGGAAGCAAAATCACTGGAACGTTTTCAGCCTCTTCTAGTGTGAGAACCAATACAACGTTTGAATCGGTCAAGATTTTCAAGGATGAGATCGAGAAATACAAAAACGGCATCTCTCAAGATGATCTGGATTTCACTAAGAATGCGTTGATCAAATCGAATGCACGCCGATTCGAGACACAATTCTCATTATTGGGCATGTTGCAGAACATTAGCAATTATGGACTTTCTAAGGACTATATAGCTGGTGAGGAAAATATCGTACGTAATATGACCTTAGAGCAGCACAAAGCTCTTGCCAATAAATACCTAGATGAAACCAAGATGGGTTATTTAGTGGTCGGTGATGCAGCGACACAGTTCGATAAGTTCAAGAATGCTGGTTTTGATGAGGTTATTCTTTTAGATAAGGATGGAAAGAAAGTGGATATCGGTAATGTGAAGATGTAAAATTAAATTATACTTTTAAAAAGGCGCGATGTTTATCGCGCCTTTTTTGTTTCATTAATTGATGATTGTTTACTGATAAAAATTCTAGTACCTTGTCTTTTGATATCAACCAAGCTAAAGAATCATCAGTTCAACATGCGACTTTTTAACAACGCGCTCATTTTTATAAGTGTCCTTTTCTTTAATTGTAATTCTTCTGAAGAAAAGAAAGAGGATGTTACAAACAACGATACCCTTGAAACAGTAGCTACACCGAAACTAGATCTAGAGGAAGCCAATAAATTATCTGAATTGCCCTTGCATTGTATGGAAATAGAATACCCAAACAAGCTTAATCAAACCATTGGTGGGGATAGTGATTTAAAATCGCCCAAGAGTCTTCATCCAGCTTTTTATGGTTGCTTTGATTGGCATTCTGCGGTTCACGGACATTGGAGTCTGGTGTCTTTGTTAAAACAATACCCCAATCTAGAAAAAGCGGATATAATTAGGGAAAAACTTGTTGTCAATATCTCTAAAAAAAACATATCAACTGAAGTGGCCTATTTTAAAAGCGAGCACAATACATCTTACGAAAGAACATATGGTTGGGCTTGGGTCTTGAAGTTAGCCGAAGAGCTTCATACTTGGGATGATCCATTGGCAAGGGAGCTTGAAGACAACCTGGAGCCCTTAACCAATTTATTGGTAGACAAGTATATCGAATTCCTTCCAAAACTAAACTATCCAATTCGTGTTGGCGAGCATCCTAATACGGCCTTCGGACTCAGTTTTGCTCATGATTTTGCCAAAGCTGTTGGACATGAAGAATTGAAACAAAGTATTGAGAAACGTGCTAGGGATTTTTATATGAATGATGAAGGATGTCCAATTTCATGGGAACCAAGTGGATTCGATTTTCTTTCTCCTTGTTTAGAAGAAGCTGCGCTGATGAAACGTGTGCTCTCAAAAGAAGAATTTGCTAATTGGATCACTAGATTTTTGCCGCAATTAAAAGACAAGGCATTTACTATTGAAACAGGTCGTGTGTCAGACAGGACAGATGGCAAGCTTGTGCATCTCGATGGCGTTAATTTTTCACGAGCATGGAGTTTGAATGCTATTGCCAAGGATATGCCTGAATTAAGCCATCTAAAGAATTTGGCAAACAAACATATTAATTACTCGCTTCCGAGCATAGTTGATGATAACTATGAGGGAGGTCACTGGTTAGGTAGTTTTGCCTTGTATGCCTTAAACTCTGTAAACCATGATTAAAAATTGGCTTCAAAACATTGGGCCTGGACCACTGATTGCCGCGGCTTTCATTGGGCCTGGAACAGTAACCGTATGTACGTTAGCTGGGGTTAACTTTGGGTTTGGGCTTCTATGGGCTATGCTACTTTCGATCTTTGCGACAGTCGTCCTACAAGAAATGGCCGCAAGACTTGGGATCATCACTCAAAAAGGGTTGGCCGAGATCATCCGAACAGAGATAAACAACCCGGTTTTAAAAGTGTGTGTCGTCATTTTAATATTGTCTGCCATAGTTATTGGCAGTGCGGCTTATGAGGCAGGTAACATTAGTGGAGCGATTTTAGGTATGGAAACATTTGTGAAGAAACCTGATTTTAGTTTAGGAGGGTTAACTGTGAATTACCTGAGTTTAATTATTGGATTCATAGCGTTCATTCTTCTTTATATAGGAAATTATAAAGTGCTTGAAAAAGTATTGATTAGCCTCGTGATTCTAATGAGTCTGGCCTTTCTGATCACAGCGATTATTACAAACCCTGATATTATCGAACTATTAAAAGGGATTTTCGTTCCAAGATTTCCGGAAGAAAGTATCTTGACGATAATTGCACTTATTGGCACAACAGTCGTGCCCTATAATTTGTTTCTTCATGCCTCTTTGGTAAAGGAAAAATGGACTCCAGATGATTTACATATTGCTCGAAAAGATACTTATATTGCTATTATTCTTGGTGGTTTGGTATCAATGGCCATTATTATTTCGGCGGCGTCTATTCAATCGCAGGAAATCACGAATGCTGCTGGTTTGGCACAAGGATTGGAGCCGCTTTTCGGAAGTTATGCCAAATATTTTATTGGAATTGGCTTGTTCGCCGCAGGCATTACAAGTGCCATTACCGCACCATTGGCAGCTTCATATGTCGTTAAAGGATGTTTAGGCTGGAACACTACGTTAAAGTCTCCACGATTTAGAATGGTTTGGATGATCATTCTTTTTGTTGGTGTCTTGTTTTCGTCACTTGGGTTTAAACCAATTGATATTATTCAGTTTGCACAAGTAGCTAATGGATTGCTATTGCCTATTATCGCTGGGTTGTTGTTGTGGATCATGAATAAAGGCAGTATCCTTGGGAAACATAAGAATGGTAAACTAAATAACATATTAGGGCTTTTGATTTGCGGGATTACCTTAGTGCTATCCATAGCAACTCTGAACAAGGTCTTTGGGCTAAATATATTCTAATGCAGGCATACAAAGTCGATATTAATTGCGATGTAGGTGAGGGAATTGGCAATGAGGTAGGACTCATGCCGTATATTACTTCTTGTAATATTGCTTGTGGAGGTCACGCTGGTGATGCGAACTCCATGCGAGAAGTGATAGAGCTAGCCAAGGAGCATAATGTTAAGATCGGGGCCCACCCATCGTTTCCAGACAAGAAGAATTTTGGAAGACAGAGAATGGCTATATCTTGCGTGGCTTTGTTTCAGTCCCTGGAAGATCAGATAAGCAGTTTAATATCTGTATTGCGAAAAGAACATGGACAATTGCATCATGTGAAGCCTCATGGCGCACTTTATAATCTAATCGCTATTGATGAGGAGACGGCAACGGTTGTAGTTGAGGTTATGAAACGCTTTCATTTACCGCTTAAATTGTATGTACCATTTGGGTCGGTAATTGCCGAAATCGCCATGAAAGAAAATATACCTATAACCTACGAAGCTTTTGCCGATAGAAATTATAATTCAGACTTGACATTGGTGTCTCGACAAAAGGACAATGCGTTAATAACGGATCCCAATAAAATATTTGAGCATGTTTACAGGATGATAACTCAAGGAAAAGTGCGTTCACTAAACGGGGTAGAAGTGGAGATCAAGGCGGAGACATTTTGTGTTCACGGAGACAATCCGAAAGCCATAGAATTAGTAAGAAAATTATCAAAGGAATTAACAGATAATAACATCAAAATATTATAGGATCATTGGAACGATTTGAGTTGAAATATCGACCTTTTGGAGAGCGTTCAATATTAGTGGAATGGCCTCAAAAGATAGATGAAAATATCTTAAAGGATATTATATTATTCAAGAATCGACTTGTAAATGATTCTATTGAATCTATGGTTGATGTAAGTCATACATATAACTCGTTATTAATATTTTATAGTGTCACTATAGAGAATTTCTATGATGCTTTTAAAGTGCTTAAAACGATATATTCGTCTAAATATAGTAAAAAAATAGAAGCAAAAAAACTATGGAGAATACCAGTTTGTTATGACCCTGTTTTCGCTTCGGATCTTGATAATTACACCGCTCAAAAAAGATTGGAAATTGAAGAGGTTATTAGGTTGCACACGAGTTCAATTTACACCGTATATTTCATCGGTTTCTTACCTGGATTTTTATACTTAGGAGGTCTCGATAAAAGACTTCATTTTCCAAGAAAAGATGCTCCTAGTTTGACTGTAAAAAAAGGGGCAGTTGCCATAGGCGGAAAGCAGACTGGAGTCTACCCGCAAAACTCTCCAGGAGGATGGCATGTCATTGGAAATACGCCCTTAAATTTTTTTGAGGCGAATAAAGAAGCACCTTGTTTTGCTACCTCAGGTGATAAACTACAATTCTATCAAGTAAATTCAAGCACTTATAATGATATACGAACACTGGTTGATGCTGGTGTATATCAAATGGAAAGCGAGGTTTTGGATGATTGAGGTATTAAAACCTGGATTTTATAGCACCATTCAAGATTTAGGGAGGATAGGATTCAGAGAATTCGGCGTGCCTATTTCTGGTGCGATGGATAGGTTCTCTGCCAAATTAGCAAACGGGTTACTTGGAAATGATGTAAATGCTGCGATTTTAGAGCTTACCCTTACTGGACCAACCCTTCAGTTTGCTTGTAACACGTCTATAAGCATCACTGGCGCCAATATCACCCCTCAAATAAATAAAGACCCCGTACTTCTAAATCATAGGATATCGGTTAAAAAAGGAGATATACTCGCCTTTGGCAGGCTTGAGTATGGATACAGGGCCTATATTGCAGTTAGGGGAGGCTTTCAAACACCCATAGTGATGAATAGCAGGAGTATGTACCCAAATGTCACTCCTAGTTCGAAACTTGAGACTGGCGAAATACTGTATATTAAAGAAGACATGGAATCGTCAATGCCTTCTTATGCTGGAATCAAGCTTAAAAGTGGTCATTTCGAGAATACCAATTTAGACGTCTTAAAAGGCCCAGAATTTGAGGCGCTTCCAGTCATTTTTAAAGAAGAATTGAAAACTAGGGTATTTACGTTATCCAAAAACAACAATAGAATGGGGTATCAATTTGAAGAGACTCTCGAGAATAATTTACCAAGTATATTGACTGCACCTGTCTTGCCTGGAACAGTTCAATTGACCCCATCTGGAAACTTGATCGTACTAATGCGAGATGGACAATCATCGGGCGGCTACCCAAGAATATTGCAACTTACAGAAGACGCCATAAATGTCTTGGCACAGAAAAAAGTAAGAGACAGAATTAGATTTCAATTTTAATTTGCTCGGAAATAAGCTTTAAAGCACCCTCTTCGCCAACCATTATTTTTACTTTGTACGCTTTTTCTTGAGTGTTTTCTTGTCTCAATAAGGTTCTCCATACTGCCAAAATGAAATCACGATAATTTAGTCCTTTATTCCAAGAAAATTTATTCATCTCAAGTTGCTCTTCCAGAACTTCTTTAATGATGGTCTTTGCCTGAATTATTTCAAGCTCAACTGGAGAGTTGACATTCATCAGAGTACTCTCCGCAGGTTTAATTAATTCTATAACAGCATTTAGGTTCTCTTTTGTTTTTTTGGTTGATCTATTATTCTCAATTTTGTTTGCAAACAATGGTCCGTTAACACTTGCAAATTCAACCCTTTCACTAAAGCTGAAGACGCGCAACTTTTGTTCAGGAGAGAACAGCCATTCCCTTAAATGATCCGGGTAACGAATAGTACTAAATTTTATCAAGAGATACGTCTTGGTGATCTTGGAGAAATGAGACTTGACTGCCTTGTAAATAGTATAATGTGACATGACCAATAGCTTTATTGTGCTAAACTAGATTAAATTGAGTGCAAAAATCAAGAGGAAAATGCTTCGAATAGTAAAGGGAAAAGCCCCTTTTTTAAGGGGAATTCTACGGTATTTATGTTAGCTAAAAGCATTTAAAACATTGACAAGCAGGTATTTGACACTTTTTATTAACAATTGTCTTGTTGTAAGTTGTTCATCGAATAGGTATTATTGCCTTGATTTTCGATAATTTAGTTATAGAATAATTAACTAAAAACAATTAACTATTATGAAAAAACTAGCTTTAGTTTTATTAGGAATCTTATTGGGTTTTCTTTTATGTTACTTTTTCTACGGAAAACAAGACATGGCAGAAGCTGTCGCAGGACTTCCTCCAACTCCTAAAGGTCTTATCAATCCAGTGGAAATTACCCAACTAGATAGGGATTATAATCCTAGACATCAGTTGATCAGTGAATCACTTTTTGAGTCTGGAAAAAAGGACAATCGCTCAAGTTGGTATTCTTTGAGTGACCTTAATGACTATCTTGATTATGCAGAAGCACAGGCTAAAGAGTTGCACTATACCATGGATGGTGTGCGTATTTATTTAGGAGCGCATAAACCTAAAAATGGAGAAAAAATCGGTATGACAACAATGTTCTTTGTTCCTACAGGAACTAAGGATGTTCAAAAAGGAAATGTTATTAATATTAGTATTCAAGGAGGTGGCGGAGATATTCCTGGTGGTGATGGATTAAATAGAGGAAGCCATGGAGACCCTCCAAATGCAAACTATCCTCAAAACTAAATTCTAGAATTTGGAGGAGTTTTTAAAAGAAAATTATCTTATTTTGTCGATTATATTTGTGGTAATGCCTGCAATTACGGGGGTATTTTTGTTTAATCGATATAAGAACACAAAGGCCAAAAATTTTATATATTTTTTGGTCTTTGTGTCTTTAATAGAGATAATTGGGGCTTACCCATCTTTTTTTAAAAGAATAGAAATTTATGATTTAATAGAAGATACGTTCATTGGAAATAATTATTGGTGGTATAATATTTTTTGGGTAATTGGAGTGCCATTGTTCTTGCAATATTATTATAGGACGATTCTTCAAAATCAATTGTATAAAAAGCTATTATTCTACTTCTCAATTTTGATGATTATAGTGTCGTTGCTGACGATTGTTTTTGATCTTAATGCCTTTCTAACGTCCTTTGTGCTTATTATAGAAGCCTTGAGCTTTATCCTAGTTATATTATGTGTTACATTCTATTTTTTGGAGATATTGCAATCTGAAAAAATACTTAGTTTTTATAAATCTATCCATTTCTATATATCAGTCAGTCTTTTTATTTGGTGGATTATTACGACACCACTTGTTTTTTATGAGAGTTATTCATCAAATGAAGATTGGAATTATGTTATCTTGAAATGGCAAATAAAATTATTTGCCAATTTTTTAATGTATTCAATATTTACATTTGCTTTAATATGGTGCAGACCGCGGAAAGATTAGTTAGTACTGATGCTGAAAGGTATCTTTTGATTTATATGGTGCTCGTGTTATTACTGGTTACTTTTCTAATCATTACCTTTTTTATAGTTTTTCAAAAAAGAAAAAACAAATTACTTATTCAGCGAATGCATAAACAGCGCCAGTTTGAAGAAGAAATAACTAAAACTGCGTTAGAAATCAAAGAACAAACACTGAAAAACATTGGCTGGGAATTGCATGATAATGTAGGACAGTTGCTGTCAGTGGCCACTATGCAACTCAATGTCATATCCAATGAAGTGCCGGAAGACACTAAACAAAAATTTGAGGATACAAGGGATGTTATCAAAAAAAGCTTGCAAGAAGTGCGTGCGCTTTCAAAATCGCTAAATAGTGAAGTTATTCAAAATGTTGGATTGGAGAAATCCATACAAAATGAGCTGAATAGATTCAATAAATTGAAGTTTGTTATCGCCGAGCTTAAAATAAATGGTGAAACGGGATTAATTAATGCAAAGGACGAAATTATCATTTTCAGGATTATGCAAGAGTTTTTCTCTAATTCAATTAAGTATTCAAAGGCTGAGAAACTGCTAGTTACGATAGACTATTTTGAAGATAGAGTTGAAATCAGAGCTACTGACGATGGCGTTGGTTTTGATATGGAGACTGTTGAAAAAGGTTCCGGATTGATCAATATGCAAAGTAGGGCTCGATTGATTGGCGCAGAATTTTCCTTAAATTCGAGTATAAATGAAGGAGTTTTCTTAAATTTAAGTTATCCAATAAAAAATATGAATAATGAGTAGTCATAAGGTAGCTATCGTAGATGATCATAATTTATTTGCTGATTCGTTAAAGGGACTTATTAATAACTTCAAGAATTTTGAAGTTCAATATTGTTTAACAAACGGACAAGAATTAATAGACAATTTAACACCAAAGAGTGATTTTCCGGATATTATATTGTTGGACATCAATATGCCTGTGATGAATGGTATCCAGACTATGACATGGCTCTATAAAAATCAACCTAGCTTAAAAGTACTGGCACTCTCAATGGAGGATAATGAAGAGACCATAATTAAAATGTTACGGAATGGTGCTAAAGGTTACTTGTTAAAGGACATCCATCCAGAAGAGTTAGAAAACGCCTTGAATCAAGTCATTGAAAAAGGTTTTTACTATACCGAAAAAGTATCTGATTCATTAATAAGTTCTTTGCATCTACCTTCAGATGAAATAGATAATTCGAAGTTTGATCTGAACGACAAGGAAAAGAAATTCTTGAAATTAGCATGTACGGATAAAACGTATAGAGAAATTGCAGACGTCATGTTCTTAAGTCCAAAAACCATAGATGGGTATCGCGAAAATGTATTCAAGAAATTCAAGGTTGGTAATAGGATAGGCTTAGTGTTATATGCCATAAAGAATGGCTTCATTGAAGTTTAACCCAAATACTTCAACATCTTTTTTATAAGATTCATTTTTCCTTTATAAGGTGCATATCTAAAAGGTATGTCTAACCAAGTGGCCCGCTTTGTCATTGCTTTTTTATGGCTAAAAGTGTCGAAGCTCATTTTACCATGATATGCTCCTATACCACTATTCCCAACACCTCCGAAAGGGAGTCTATGATTTGCAAAATGAACTAGGGTATCATTTATGACCCCTCCACCAAAGGAAAAGGATGTGTTTATTTTGCGAATGAATTTCTTATTTGATGAAAATATATATAGAGATAATGGTTTGTCGTATCGATTGACGACCTTGAATATTTCGTCATTTACCGTATAAGAAATAATCGGTAAAATAGGCCCAAAAATCTCATCTTTCATGACCTCGCTTTCCAAATTAGGGTTGTCAATTATAGTAGGTGATATATATAGATTCTCCTTAATTAAATTGCCTCCCAAGACTATGTTTTCATCTTGAAGCATTTTAGCCAATCTATCAAAACTCTTGTCACTTACGATTCTTGGATAATCCGGTGATTCTTCAGGATATTTCGTATACGCTTTTTCAATTTCAATTTTTAGATTATCTATGAACCTTTCTTTGCATTCTTCTTTTATGAGTATATAGTCCGGAGCGATACATGTCTGTCCGGCGTTGAGGAATTTCCCCCATACAATACGTTTCGCAGCAAGTTTTAAATTGGCAGTTTCATCAATGATACATGGATTCTTACCGCCAAGTTCGAGAGTTATAGGAGTTAAATTCTCAGCTGCGGCTTTTGCAACAATTTTACCGACATTTACACTTCCAGTAAAGAAGATATAGTCCCAGCGCATACTGAGTAGGTCTTGTGAAGTCTTTACACCACCCTCAACCACTTTTACATAGTCCTCAGAAAAAACGTTGTCGACGATTTCACATATCAATGCCGATGTATGTGGCGTCAACTCACTAGGTTTGATTATAACGGTGTTTCCTGCAGCCACAGCAGCTATTAAAGGCGCTATGGCTAAATGGAATGGGTAATTCCAAGGAGCGATAATCAATACATTACCATAAGGTTCACTATAAATATGATCGGATGAAGGAAAGTTTAGTAAAGAAGCTCTTACCCTTTCAGGTTTAGACCAAGTCTGTAACTTAGAAATGGTGAGGTCCAATTCTGCAAGAACGATACCTGTTTCAGAAATGTAGGTCTCAAAAGCAGATTTTTTAAAATCCTTGTGGAGCGCAGTATTGATATCATGTTCACGGGCAGTAATTTCTTTTCGTAATGCCCTTAGAACTTGTTTTCTTTGTGAAATTGGTTTTGTACTCTGAGAATTGAAAAACTTATTCTGTTCCTCAATGATTCGTTCAATTTCAGTGATTTCCATTAAGGTTTATTCGGTTTTCTTCTTCTTGTTTTTCTCTTTCTCTTGCTTTTTGAAGATTTCTTTGAGGTTCGCATCATCTTCCACAAAATTTTCAGGATTCATGGCATTCATGATCAATAGATGATCATCTACACTGATAAAATCCCTTACAGCACCTGGATCCAGATCGCCAGCAATATAGAAAATTTTGTTTCTCTTATCTTTATTAAAATAAACAATGAGTTCTTGAGCGATATTATTAGTGACCTTCATTGAAACGATTTTAATACTATCATTTAAAGTAACACGCTGTATATCTCGAAATTGCTTTCTAAATAATGCTTTTATTTCGATTTTTAATAATTCATTTTCATTGAAATCCTCTTCGTTAAGTTCAATATAGCGAAGATCCACAACATCTAGAAGCATATTTCTTGTATATGGAGATAAGCTGTCCATAATGTTCTCCTTGAAATTTGGCATAGAGTAGGCTATGTTGTCTCCAACATTATGTCTTTCATAGAATTTTGGGACTGTATGGTAGCCTGAACACGAGGATAAAAGTACGATAGAAAGTAAAAATAATATTCGTTTCATAAGTCAGGTTTTCAGGGCAAACATACAAAAAATTCGATAAAATTAATTTTCTGCTATTCTCCAAAGATTGTCATCTGGCACTGGTGCAGTGATATTGACCATTTCATCCTTGACTGGATGTAGGAATTCTATGCGACGTGCATGTAGATGGATTCCTCCATTACTATTACTTCTATCAAATCCATACTTTAAATCTCCTTTTATGGCACTACCAATAGCTGATAATTGGGCTCTTATTTGATGATGTCGCCCCGTTTTTAAATTAATGTTCAATAGATAGTAATTGTCCATTGTCTTTTGGGTCTCGTACTCTAAAATCGCTTTTTTACTAGTGGGTACTTCCTTGGAATATGCCCTTGATTTATTGTTTTTCGGATTTTTAACAAGATAATGGGTGAGGGTGTCTTTTTTCTTAGGAGGTTTTACCTTCACGATTGCCCAATAGGTTTTTTTAATATCGTTAGTAGAGAATAATTTATTGAGACGTGTCAATGCTTTCGAGGTTCTCGCGAACATAACTATTCCGGAAGTCGGCCGATCTAATCGATGCACAACACCTAAGAATACCTCACTTGGCTTATTATACTTATCCTTGATGTATTCTTTAACCACATCAGATAGCGGTTTATCACCAGTTTTGTCTCCTTGAACAATATCACCAACTCGTTTATTGATAATTATTATGTGATTATCCTCATATAGAACCTGAACATTGGATTTATTTGAGAGAATTTTAGACACCTTGACTAGTATTGTTCCTTGTCATTCGGAAAATCTGTTGACTTAACATCAGATACATATTGACCAATCGCTTTGGTCATATCCTCATAAAGATTCATATAACGACGTAAAAATCTAGGATTGAATTCGTGCGTCATTCCTAGCATATCTTGTAGAACAAGCACTTGGCCATCAACGCCATTACCTGCGCCAATACCAATTATAGGGATGGTCAGACTTTCTGCAACCTTTTTAGCTAATTTTGCCGGAATTTTTTCCAGAACAATAGCGAAACAACCAATTCTCTCAAGCAAATGCGCATCTTCAATAAGTTGAGCTGCTTCATGTTCTTCCTTCGCTCTTACGGTATAGGTCCCAAATTTATAAATAGATTGTGGTGTTAACCCTAAATGGCCCATTACTGGAATTCCCGCATTTATTATTCTTTTAATAGATTCTTTTACTTCTTTACCGCCTTCCAACTTTACGGCGTGTGCGCCACTTTCTTTCATGATCCTAATTGCGGATCGCAGGGCTTCTTTAGGGTCACTTTGATAACTTCCGAAAGGTATATCGACAACAACCAAGGCTCGATCTATGGCCCGTATTACTGAAGAAGCATGATAGATCATTTGGTCCAATGTAATGGGTAGGGTAGTTTCATGACCAGCCATTACATTACTGGCCGAATCACCAACAAGTATAACATCAATACCAGCACCATCGACTATTTTGGCAAATGTGTAATCGTAAGCCGTGAGCATCGATATTTTTTCGCCATTGGCTTTCATATCAATCAAGGTCTTTACGGTAATACGTTTATAATCCTTTTTAGCTGTAGACATATACTATAATGTTAGAGGGCAAAAATACTAAATAAAGCAATAGTAAAAATACTGTTAAACTTTATTTGAAGTTGACACTTTTCATTACTTTTAAAAAAATATGAATAGCATGCACAGGACCATTATTACTATGACATTGATTTCTTTAGTATCAATTGCTAAGGCTCAACCCCTTGCTGATGAAGCCGTAAAAAACACCATTAAAACTTTTTTTGAAGGATTTCATAAAGGAGATACTATTTTAATGAAATCGGTAATGATGGATAAGGTTATTATGCAAACAGCCTACAAGAATAAAGAAGGCAAGGATATTCTTGTCACTGATGAGCCTGGTGCATTAGTCAAGGCCATTGGTAGTCGTCCTGCCGATCAAAAATGGGATGAACGAATTTCGTCGTATAATATTCAGATAGATGGTAACATGGCAAATGCATGGACAGAGTATGAATTCTGGTTGAATGACAAATTCAGTCATTGTGGCGTTAATTCGTTTCAACTATTCAATGATGGAGGCAAATGGAAAATCATTTATTTGATAGATACTAGACGAACAAGTAGTTGCGAAACAAATAAAGATTAACAATCGGAGAGATTCACTCTAACGGCTAGACCTCCCTCAGAAGTTTCCTTGTATTTTGTGTTCATGTCTTTTGCCGTTTCCCACATAGTATCGACAACCTTGTCGAAAGGTACTTTTACGTTATTTGGATCGGTATCCAAAGCTAATTCAGCAGCATTTATAGCCTTTATAGCTCCCATGGAGTTTCGCTCAATACATGGAATTTGAACAAGTCCGCCAATCGGGTCGCATGTTAATCCAAGATGATGTTCCATGGCGATTTCAGCTGCAACCAACACTTGTTCTGGTGTACCTCCTAACAATTCGGTCAATGCTCCAGCGGCCATAGCCGAAGAAACACCTATTTCAGCTTGACAGCCTCCCATTGCTGCCGAAATAGTAGCACCTTTTTTGAAAAGACTTCCAATTTCTCCCGCGACAAGCAAGAATCGTTTTATGTCCGCGAAATCGCCATCGTGATTCTCAATCACTAAGTAGTACATCAACACAGCAGGAATTACACCGGCACTTCCATTTGTAGGTGCGGTAACAACACGGCCTAATGAAGCATTGACCTCATTTACCGCCAAAGCGAAGCAACTTACCCATTTAAGGATCTGCCTGAATTTCACTTCAGTATCTCGAATGGAATATATCCATTGTACCGGATTGGTATATGGTTTTTCTCCGTTTAATTTTTGGTGCATATCATAGGCGCGACGACGAACATTCAATCCGCCTGGCAGATTGCCTTCAGTATGGCACCCAATATACATGCATTCGAGCATAGTGTCCCAAATGCGTTTAAGTTCGTTGTCAATAACATCACTGGAGCGGATGGACTTTTCATTCTCCAATACCACTTGAGATATAGGCATATTCAAACGCGCACAAAACACCAATAATTCTGTTCCCTTATCAATTGGATAGGGAAATGAACATTTTATCTCAAAATTACGTTTAGCATTCTTACGTTCTTCTTTAATAACAAAACCACCACCGATTGAGTAGAATTTTGAAGTTATTTTTTGACCGTCGATATATGCAGAAAAAGACATGCCATTGGCATGAAAAGGTAGAAACTTTCTGTTGAAGATAATATCTGAATCAGGATTGAAATCTAATTTTTTCTCATCATTGAACCTGAGTGTATTTGTTTTTTTTATTGTCTGGACGATACTTTCTATGGATTCAGTCGGAATTGTTTCTGGGTCGGCACCACTTAAGCCTAACATTATGGCATAATCTGTAGCGTGACCTTTACCTGTCAAGGATAAAGACCCATAAAGATCCACTTCTATTTTTTCAACCTTATTGAAATTGTCATTTGCCTTTAATTCGTCAATCCAGCGTTCGGCGGCGCGCCAAGGACCTAAAGTATGAGAGCTAGAAGGGCCGATACCGATTTTAAGCATATCAAAAACCGAAATGCATTCCATTTGATTGGTTGTTTCTGTTGAATGACAAATATACATTTTGTATTGTAAGCTTGAGTAAACTTAAGGCTTTGGAATAAAAAAAGTCCGAAATTTTTTCCGGACTTTCACATAATCTATTTCAAGTTGTTATCTAGCTTCAAAGACTTCTATATTATTAGCCTCCATAATAAGATTTAGATTAGAAGTGTCTATACCATCTACATTATCAGCAGGTACAACAACAACTCTAAAAACCTGATCTCGCGTCCACACATCATCTAATGTCAGCAAATCTGCTGTGCCATCTAAAAAAAATCTCACATCTACTTGTGTAAAATCAAAATTGTAAGTCAAAATACTTCCATCATCAAAAACAACATTTTGAGGCATTAATCGCCAAATATCCTGACCATCAATAGTATCCCATAAAATGTAAACTAATGTAACATCAGATGGAAAAACCTCAAATCCATAAGCCTCAATAAACTCAAAATTGTTTTCATTATTAAAATCTATTACAATTTCAAAAGCAGAAGAAACTATCAGACCACCATCTTGGCCATCATAGCCGTCAAAACCGGGTGGTCCTTGAGGTCCTTCACATGCGGTAAAGAAAAAGGTTAGGGCTAAAAATAGGTATGTTATTTTTCTCATAATTAAAAGATTTTCAATTAGTATAACAAATTATGTACCAGAGTACAAATTTATTAAAACAATTTTGATTACATATTTCTGACACCTTGTCATATTTTTTGTCATGGCATGATCATTGACATTAGTGCTATGATTAAAATGAGTATCAAATAATTTCAACACAATAATAAAATGAGCAAAATAATTGGAATAGATTTAGGAACAACGAACTCTTGTGTTTCCGTAATGGAAGGTAATGAGCCAGTAGTTATTCCTAATGCTGAAGGAAAAAGAACAACACCTTCTGTGATAGCCTTTGTAGAAGGAGGAGAGATCAAGGTTGGTGATCCTGCCAAACGTCAGGCGGTAACTAACCCTACTAAAACGGTTTATTCTATAAAGCGTTTCATGGGGAACAAGTATTCTGAGTCAAAGAACGAAGCAGAGCGTGTGCCTTACAAAGTGGTAAAAGGAGATAATGACACACCTAGAGTGGATATTGATGGACGTTTATATACGCCACAAGAATTATCCGCAATGGTGCTTCAGAAAATGAAGAAGACTGCTGAAGACTATTTAGGAGCCACAGTTACTGAAGCTGTCATTACAGTGCCAGCTTACTTTAATGACTCTCAACGTCAAGCTACAAAGGAAGCCGGTGAAATCGCAGGATTAAAAGTAAGACGAATTATCAATGAGCCAACTGCAGCAGCTTTGGCCTATGGTATGGATAAGAAAGGTATTGACCAAAAAATCGTTGTTTTCGATTTTGGTGGAGGAACTCATGATGTCTCTATCCTAGAATTAGGAGATGGTGTCTTTGAGGTATTGTCTACAGATGGAGACACACACCTTGGTGGTGATGATGTGGATCAGAAAATCATAAACTGGCTCGCTGAAGAATTCAATAAAGAAGAAAGTATTGACCTTCGTAAGGACCCAATGGCCCTACAGAGATTAAAAGAAGCTTCAGAAAAGGCTAAAATAGAATTATCGAGTTCACCACAGACTGAAATAAATTTACCATATGTAACGGCTACTGCTAGTGGACCAAAACACTTGGTGAGAACTTTGACTCGTGCAAAATTCGAGCAATTGATCGATGACTTGATCAAGAGAACAATTGAGCCTTGTGCAACAGCATTAAAAGCTGCTGGACTCAAAAAAACGGATATTGATGAAGTAATTCTAGTAGGAGGATCAACTCGTATACCTGCAGTTCAAGCAGAAGTCGAGAAGTTCTTCGGGAAAGCACCTAGTAAAGGAGTGAATCCGGATGAAGTTGTTGCGGTAGGAGCTGCCATACAAGGTGGTGTGTTATCAGGAGATGTAAAAGATGTATTACTTCTTGATGTAACACCATTATCACTTGGTATCGAAACCATGGGTAGTGTGATGACGAAGTTGATCGATGCCAATACAACAATTCCAACGAAGAAATCGCAAGTGTTCTCGACAGCGGCCGACAATCAGCCTTCTGTTGAAATCCATGTGCTTCAAGGAGAGCGACCAATGGCGAACGACAATAAGACCATAGGTAGATTTCACCTTGATAGTATTCCACCTTCACAAAGAGGAGTTCCTCAAATTGAGGTGACTTTTGATATTGATGCTAATGGCCTTATCCATGTTACAGCAACAGATAAAGCCACAGGAAAATCACAGGATATTAGAATAGAAGCGTCATCTGGATTGACAGACGAGGAAATCCAGAAAATGAAACAAGAAGCAGAAGCTAATGCGGATGCAGATGCAAAAGCAAAAGAAACTGCTGATAAGTTGAACAGTGCCGATGCGATGATCTTTCAAACAGAAAAGCAGCTAAGTGAATTTGGTGATAAATTATCTGATGATAAGAAAAAACCAGTTGAAGAGGCTTTAGAAGAATTGAAAAAAGCATATGAAACTAAAGATGCTGCTGTCATAGACCCAGCTTTAGAGAAGATCAATGAAGCATGGAAAGTCGCTTCCGAAGAGATGTACAAAGCACAAGCGGAAGCTCAAGGTGGAGCAGAAGACGGACCTGCTGATCCAAGTCAGAATGGTGAAGCTAAAGACAGTGAAGATGTACAAGACGTAGACTTCGAAGAAGTCAAGTAGCCTGTCCTGAGCGAAGCCGAAGGGTAGACTTCGAAGAAGTTAAATAAATTATTGAGCACACAATGTTCTAAATAAAAAAGCGCAACTATTTTAGTTGCGCTTTTTTTTTGAATAATTTGTGACCTTTGGATAGTGACATTTATTTATCCGTTTTGGACAATATATTCTGAAATTATTATGCGTGCATACTATTTTATATATTTGCGTTACTTAAAAATAGCTAATGACGACTAAACTCACACAACTCCTCAATATTAAACATCCGATCATACAAGCACCTATGTTTTTGGTTTCTAATACAGCAATGGTTATAGAGGCTATGAACGGTGGCATTGCAGGATGTATACCGGCCTTGAATTATAGGACACTTGATGAATTAAGAGAGGCTATCAAAGAGTTGAAGGCAGCTAAAGTGCCAGGTGGTTCATTTGGATTCAATTTGATCGTTAATAAATCAAACCTAAAGTATAAAGGACAGTTAGAGGTCATTTGTGAAGAAGGATGCGATTTCATAATTACGTCACTAGGTAGTCCGGAAGAGACCATCAATCAAGCGCATAAAGTAGGCATCAAAGTGTTTTGTGATATTGTAGATCTAAAATTCGCCAAGAAAGTAGAAGGACTAGGAGCTGATGCTGCCATAGCCGTAAATAATGAGGCAGGGGGACATAGAGGGAATCTTACGCCAGAAGCGCTTATTAAAGAGCTTAAAAGCAACTTGAGCATACCTGTAATTTCTGCTGGAGGTGTTGGTTGCAAAGCAGATATAGATGAGATGATTGGTTACGGAGCCGATGGCGTTTCAGTAGGAAGCCCGTTTATTGCTTCTACCGAAGCCAATGTCACTGACGAATACAAACAAGCCTGTGTCGACTACGGTGCCGAGGACATTGTTATGACCGAACGTATTTCTGGAACACCATGCACGGTTATTAACACTGATTATGTCCAGAAAATAGGAACCAAGCAAACATGGCTAGAATCGGTCCTGAATAAGAATAAGAAACTCAAGAAATGGGTCAAGATGATTCGTTTTAGCATTGGGATGAATGCCACCAAGAATGCGGCGACAAAAGCCACCTATAAAACAGTATGGGTTGCAGGGCCCAGTATTGAGCATACCAAGGCCATATTGTCAACAAAGGCGATCATTGCTGTATTGACCGAATGATTTGATAAGGAATAATTACTTGATTTAGTTGATGCTGGACATTGTTATATAATTAACCAAATTTATATATTAGTAGTAGTAAGTTCTCTATATGAAGTACAATGCCTTTATTTCTTATAGTCATCGACAAGATTCAGACTTGGCACCCAGTCTTGAAAAAGCTTTAGAGACGTTTGCAAAACCTATATTTAAAAGACGCGCTCTCAACATTTTTCGTGATTCCAATGATTTATCTGCCTCACCCGACCTATGGGGTAAGATAGAAGATGGCCTTAGCCAATCTGACTATTTCATTTTTTTAGCTTCACCGGCTGCAGCACAATCTCGCTGGTGTAAAAAAGAAGTGGCCTATTGGAAAGAGCACAAATCCATGGATCATTTCTTAATTGTCTTGACAGAAGGTGAATTGTTTTGGGATGAATCCCGTTCAGATTTCGATTGGACAAAGACTACTTCTATTCCGGAAAATTTATCCGGGGCATTGCATAATGAACCGCTTTATGTTGATTTTCGTAATAAGATCTCCAAGGAAGACCTAACACTTCAAAATCCAGAATTCAAGAGCAAAACTGTATTATTGGCTGCAACCCTACATGGGAAGGCAGTTGGTGATATGGTCGGAGAAGGGGTGAAACAACACAAGAGAACACTATTGATACGAAATAGTGCTATTGCAGTTCTAAGTGCATTACTTATTGCATCTGGTTTCTTAACACACTATGCTTTTGAGCAGAAAGAAATTGCAGAAGAGCAAACCAAAGAAGCCTTGCGTCAAACCAAAGAAGCCTTGCGTCAAACCAATCGGGCATTGGCAAAAAGTTACCTGTCAGATTCAAAGGCGAATCTAGATCTTGACCCAACTATTTCCCTTAGGCTTGCAGAATACGCATATACATTTGCAAAAACAAAGGGACTGGATCTTGAAAATCATGAGGACCAATTAATCAAAGCCTATTATAATAATTCAAATTTCTATTTGGAACATGATGATTTTCAATTGAAAGGTCAGAACAGGCCTCTACTTAAAATGAATGGTTATGAACTTGAACTAAACAAAAATACGGATCAATTGTTTCTCATAACACCTGATGGTAAGTGGCTACCATTCCCGGACTTTGAAACTGAAGGTTTTTTAAGTGAAGTGATCGGTTTCTCACCAAAGGGAAAATTCATTCTAACAAATAGTGTCTATCCAGGAGGGTCTTATGCAGGAACACAAAATGCCCTCAACGTACATGATCTAGAATGGAAACAGAAATCTGTTGTTTCATCCTATGTGCCAATTGAAACACGTGGTCCTCATCATAACAAGATAGTTTTCGATGCGAATGAGACACGATTCCTTATTACAGGCGAAACACCAGGGACGACTTTATATGATTTTCGCGAAACAGAAATGACCAGCAAATTGCTTCATGAATCATCGACTGATGTTTTGGATATTGCATTAAGGGGCGACGGCAATCAAGTGGCTTTGGCAAAAAAGCAAGGTATTGTGAATTTGATTGATTTCTCTGATTACGGTCTATTTAATTATGGACAATGGGATCTTCGAGGGCATAATCTTGAAGAAGTGGACACCCTAAGCTATGGTCAGGAGAATCGCTATATATTTACAAAAAGCGTAAGTATTATGAGAAAATGGCATGCGCATAACGAACTTCGAAAACGGTACATTGATTTGGAGGAAGGTATTAATGCTTATGAATTAGATACAATTCCTCTTAAGGGAAATGAAGGAATCATGACAATAAGAGAGGCGAATAAGGATGAATTGTTATATGAAATTCATAAGGGTGATTCATTGGAAGTGTCCCCCTATGTCATGACACATATAAACAAACTAAATGATACCATTACCACCTTTCATGCTGCTGGGGCTTATAGTGATGGATTTGAAGGAGAGTCGAATTTAAATCATTGGAATTCTCCAAATGGACGTTATTACGCTACTCGAAATGGGCTTTTCAATAAGCGTGGCGAACTTTTAATTTCTTATAATGAACAACGTCATACGTATAAACATAATTTAGTGTTAATGGCATTTTCTTTAGATAGTAAATACCTCTTCATGGTCGACAAGATCTATATTATGGATGCCGAAACGATATTGTCAAGAATCAATGACGTGGAATTATCTGGTGCAATATCAAAATTAGATGTTGATACTAAGAGTCAATATTTAATAGAAGACTAGTGATAAAAGGACAAATTCGAAAAATAACGCCTATTACTAATACATCACAAAATACAGCAACAAAAGCCACCTTTAAAACCGTCTGGGTTGCAGACCATAGTATAGAGCATGTCAAAGCTATTCTACCAACCAAGAACATTGTAGATAAACTGGTTAATTAGAATTGTTAATAATTCTTTTTAATAATTACCTCTTAAATGATTAATTTCAGGGATGTTTAAATAACCATCCATGAAAATTATTTCCCTCATCCGAAATTTCGGATTCATCTGCATCGCAATATTATTCCTTTCCTGCAACCAAAATCCGAAAACAGAACAAGGCGTCATAAACCTTTTCAATGGCAAGAACCTGGAAGGTTGGGTGAATCATGGGACTGAGAAGTGGTATGTTGAAAATGGCGAATTGATTTGTGAAAGTGGTCCAGATGCTCAATACGGGTACCTTTCAACAATTGACTTTTATGATGATTTCGAACTTTCTGTGGATTTCAAACAGGAAGCCAATGGTAATAGTGGTATATTTCTCAGGTCCACCATTGAAGGCACAAAGATCAGCGGATGGCAAGTGGAGGTGGCACCACCAGAGAATCATTCAGGTGGCATTTATGAGTCTTATGGTCGTGGTTGGTTGATTCAACCTGAACCCGAAAAGGACAAGGCCTTAAAAATGGGTGAATGGAATACCATGAAAATAAAGGCCATCGGACCTAATATTACCACCTGGTTAAATGGGGTCGAAATGATCAAGATCGAAGATGAGAAAATAGGAGAGGGCAAAGGTGCCATTGCACTTCAGATTCATGATGGAGGAGGCATAAAAGTTCGTTGGAAAAACATCAAGATCAAACCAATCAAGAATTAATAAAAAGCATATGATACGACTATTTTCAATTTTGTTAATCATGACGGTCTTTTTGTCATGTAAGACTGAACCAAAAAAAGAAACAAAAAAAGAAGCGTCTAAAGAAGCCAAAAAAGAATCTTATTCAGATGTAACTGCCGGGGAAACTGATAATTGGATCTATTTATTTGATGGTACAGGTACTATAGGCTGGAGGGCGTACAATGGAGAATCTTTACCATCCCAATGGGTCATCGAAGATGGGGTCCTGACTTTTGACACCGAGAAGAAACTGGAATCTGATAAGGAAGGTGGCAAGGACATTATCTATGCCGCAGAAGAATTCGACAATTTTGAACTCTACCTAGAATGGAAAATACCAGAAGGCGGTAATAGTGGTGTCATGTATCACATAAAGGAAGGTGATCATGCTCCTTATGAGGTATCTCCCGAATACCAGTTGCTGGACGACTTAAAATGGGAAGAGATCAATAATGCAAAACTTGAAGAATGGCAAAAAACGGGTGCGGACTATGCCATGTATACACCAGATAATAGTGTAAAAATCGTTAAACCGGCTGGTGAGTGGAATACATCCAGAATAAAATTCACACCTGAACTGGCAGAGCATTGGCTTAACGGACAGAAAGTACTGTCATTTGTGCCTTGGTCAAAAGATTGGCAAGCGCGCAAAGCAAAAGGCAAGTGGAAGGATTTCCCGAATTACGGAAAATATAAGACTGGATATATCGGACTTCAGGATCATGACAGTCCGCTTTGGTTCCGAAATATTAAGATCAAGAAATTATATACTAGCAACTATTAAAATGAAAAGAAGACATTTTTTAAAAAACGCCGCGACCTTAGCCTCAGTATCTTTTTTACCATCATCGTTATGGGCATTTTCTGAGAACAAACGCTTGCGAACAGCGCATATTGGAATTGGAGGCATGGGTGCTGAAGACCTTAATGCCATTTCCTCACACGAAATGGTGGATGTGGTTGCCTTGTGCGATGTAGATTCCAAAGCTTTAGCTTCTGCCAGAAAATTACATCCTAATGCAAAGATATATGCCGATTACAGGGTTCTTCTTAAGGAAATGAAAAATGATATCGATGCCGTTGTTGTTTCTACTCCAGATCATACACATGCACCAGCGTCAATGATGGCTATGGAAATGGGTAAACCGGTATATTGCCAAAAACCGTTGACACATCATGTGTCTGAAGCAAGAGCCATGCGAGAGATGGCGAAGAAAAAGAATTTAGTGACCCAAATGGGGATTCAAGTGCACTCTTTTTACGATTATAAACTAGCTACTATTCTCATACAATCCGGTATTATTGGAAAGGTAAAGACTGTTCATGCATGGTCTCCAAAGAACTGGGGCTATGATGGCCCTGTTCCAGAAGGAGAAGACCCAATCCCAGAACATTTGGATTGGAATCTTTGGTTAGGTACTTCTGCCCAAAGACCTTATAAAGACGGTGTTTACCACCCTGGGAATTGGCGTAAACTTATGGACTATGGCTGTGGTACCCTTGGCGACATGGGTGTGCATATATTCGACACACCTTATAATGCCTTGGCGTTGGATGTTCCAAGAACTATAAAGAATAGTTGTAGAGCACCTAACGGGTTTGGATTTCCTGAAAATAACAAAGTGACCTATAAATTTCCAGGTACCAAGTATACCAAGAAGACCCTAAAATGGATTTGGTACGATGGGGTTGGCGCACCAGATACCCATAAACATTTAAAATTGCCAAATAATGAAACCCTGCCCGACCAAGGGGCCATGTTCATTGGAAATAAAGGACGATTGCTCTTACCGCACTTTATGCAATTACCGAAACTGATAGTCAAGGGGAAATACCAAGATATAGATCTATCAAAATATGAAGCAGTCAATGATCTAGGAGCGCCTATCAGGAATTATGGATCCGAAAGCCCAAAGCACTATCACCAATTTGTGGATGCCTGTCTAGGCAAGGGCTTGTGCACTGCTCCGTTTTCATACTCAGCACGACTGACCGAAACCATATTATTAGGCGTTATAGCTGGTCGTTTCCCGAATAAGACTTTGCATTGGGACAATAAAACGGCAAGATTTTCTGAGCAGGCTGCCAATACATTTTTGGATGCACCTTATAGGGATTTTTAATGTTGTTTTTTGATGTCAATACTGATTGTCTTATATATGTCACTTCTAGCGATTCCGATGTGTCGGAATTGTATCGAAAAGCAATTTTACACCAATAATAGTTAATCCAACTATCTGATGAAAAGTATCATAATCCAAGGCATACAATTTGATGAGAAATCATCTTACCAGCAAGGGCCGAGTTTAGCTCCTCCCTTAATTCGAAAAGCCTTGCATTCCGGATCCATGAACTTCTTTGCTGAGAGTGGGATCACTATTGAAAGTGAAAATATTATTGACAAAGGCGATTTTGATATAAGGTCCTATTTTGACATTGAAGATATCACTAAAGAGCATTTAGATTCTGGTTCAAAAGTTTTTACACTTGGAGGGGATCACTCCATCACATTTCCCATCATCAAAGCACATCACGATAAATATCTAGTTCTGGACATCCTGCATATCGATGCCCACGCAGATCTGTATCATGATTACGAAGGAGATAAATACTCGCATGCCTGTCCTTTTGCCCGTATCATGGAAAATGGATTTGCAGCACGACTAGTGCAAGTGGGTATTAGGACCTTGAATACCCATCAGGCAGAGCAAGCTAGAAAATACAATGTTGAGGTACACCAAATGAAAGGCCTGGACCTATCTAATATCCAAAAATTCGAAAACCCTTTATACATATCGTTGGATATGGATGCCTTTGATCCGGCATTTGCGCCCGGCGTGTCGCATCAAGAACCAGGGGGCTTATCGTCGAGACAAGTCATCGATCTTATACAAAGTATCGACACCGAAGTTATCGGCGCCGATATTGTTGAGTATAACCCCAATAGGGACTTTCAGGACATGACGGCTTTCTTGGCCGCGAAGATGATGAAAGAGATTCTAGGGAAGATGATGGAAAGATGATTAGTTGAAAACTTGCTTTGCTTTCCAGTGTTGAACTTGTTTGAGTAACGTAAGGTTTAGACCATTTTAAAAAGAAAAAAACCAGGAATTCAGCAAATGAAAGAACTTATAAAATAGATGTTCATCATATTTTTAGTTAAACACTATTTATATTTAAAAACAAGTTCTAATTTTGAATTTCAAAATAAATACCATGCAAAAACAACTCATAGAATGCGTACCTAATATTAGTGAAGGACGTGATTCGAAAATAATAGAAACCGTATCACAAATAGTAGAAACTGTAGATGGCGTAAAACTCTTGGATGTGGATTCTGGAAAAGCCACCAATCGCACTGTAATTACCTTTGTAGGAGAACCGCTTCCTGTGATTGAAGCTGCATATAGATTGATTAAAAAAGCTTCTGAGCTAATAGATATGAGTAAGCATACGGGTGAGCATCCTCGCTTTGGAGCAACCGATGTTTGTCCTTTAGTTCCTATTTCTGGGATAACTTTAGAAGAAACCGCCGGGTATGCTCATAAATTAGGGGAACGTGTGGGTAAAGAATTGGGGATTCCAGGTTATTTTTATGAAACTGCTGCCAAAGAAGAAAAAAGAAAAAACCTTGCCAATTGTAGAAGTGGAGAATACGAAGGCTTGTCTAATAAATTATCTGATCCAAATTGGAAACCAGATTTTGGGCGGGCAGAATTCAATAGTGATGTTGCCAGAACAGGAGCAACTGCTATTTCTGCTCGTGATTTTTTAATTGCTTACAATGTAAATCTAAACACTACTTCTACTCGTAGAGCTAATGCTATCGCTTTTGATATTAGAGAAGCCGGACGTGTAAAACGTGAAGGAAATCCTATCACAGGTAAAAAAATGATGGACGAACATGGAGAACCTATTCGTGTTCCAGGAAAATTGAAAGCCGTTAAGGGGATTGGTTGGTATATTGACGAATATGGTATTGCTCAAATTTCTTATAACCTTACTAATATTACCATCACATCGATGCATGAAGCTTTTGACGAAAGTTGCAAAGCTGCATTGACTAGAGGAATTAGAGTTACAGGATCTGAAATAATTGGCTTAATTCCATTACAAGCTATGTTAGATGCAGCAGATTTCTATTTAATTAAGCAAGAGAGATCTTTAGGCATATCAGAAAGTGAAAAAATAAAAATCGCTGTAAAATCTTTAGGTCTAGACGATTTAAAACCCTTCAACCCAGAAGAAAAGGTCATCGAATATATGCTGGGTAATGATGAGAAAAAATTAATCGATTTTAAATTAGACGATTTCGCAGATGAAACAGCTGGAGAATCTATGGCGCCAGGAGGTGGGTCTATTTCAGCTTACGTTGGTGCATTGGGAGTTTCTCTTGGGACGATGGTAGCCAATCTTTCTGCTCATAAGGCAGGTTGGGACGATAAATGGGATTTCTTTTCAGAATGGGCTGTAAAAGGTCAAGCATACAAAGATCAATTGTTGTTTTTAGTAGATGAAGACACTAATGCCTTTAATAAAATCATCGATGGTTTTAGATTACCAAAGGATACTGTGGAAGAAAAAGAAGCAAGAAAATTAGCTATTGAAAACGCTACCAAATATGCTACCGAAATTCCTTTTAAGGTCATGGAAACGTCTTTTAAATCATTAGAAGTTATGCAAGCCATGATGAAAGATGGATTAATAAATTCATTATCTGATGCAGGTGTGGGCGTACTTTGTGCGAAAACTGCCGTTTTAGGTGCTTACTTCAATGTGAAAATCAATGCTAAAGATATAAAAGATAGAACCTTTGCGGATGAAATTGTTGCCAAAGCTGAAACCATTTACCAACAAACGGCTGCCATTGAAAACGAAACGATTGCCTATATCAACGAACAAATGTAATGGCTAGAATCCCTTAAAATGATTTATATATTACTAAAAGTTGTTTGACATTTGTCTTAATTATTTTAATTCAAAGCATAATATATGCACAAGAAAATGTGCTCTGGAAATTAAAACCAATGGCCGTGTGTATTCGTCAGCACTTATAGTTGATAAGGTGATTTATTTTGGTAGTGGTGATCATAATTTCTATGCCGTATCTAACAAATCGGGTGAGAAGATATGGGAGTTTAAAACAGAAGGCGCCGTACATTCTTCAGCAACAACATATCAGAATATGGTATATTTCAGTAGTGCCGATGGAGATTTGTATGCTTTGGATAAAACTAATGGAAAACTAGTTTGGAAATTTGCCTCAAAAGGTGACACGAGCTATGGACTTTGGGATTATTATTTGTCTTCACCTAAAGTTGCCGATGGGATTATTTTGGGGTAGTGGTGATAGTCATTTATATGTATAGATGGAACAAATGGAAGCTTAAAATGGAAGTACAAGACTGATGATATTATTCATGTCTCTCCTGTAATTGATGGGAATAGAGTGTATTTTGGAAGCTTTGATGGCTATTTCTATTCTTTGGATATAGGTATTGGAACAGTCATTTGGAAGTTCAATACTATTGGAGACACTTATTTTCCGAAAGGGGAAATTCAGAAACCAGCCTTCGTACACGATGGTATCGTTTATTTTGGAAGTGGCGATTATAACATCTATGCATTAGATATAGAAACAGGTACCGGGAATTGGAATATGAAAGAAGATGTCATAAAGGATTATTTAGCTTCCGGAGCCAAAGTGTTTGCACTAGGAGGGAATCACTCCACCACATTTCCTATTATCAAAGCACATCACGATAAATATCCAGTTATGGATATCCTTCATATCGATGCCCACGCAGATTTGTATGATGAGTATGAAGGTGATAAATATTCGCATGCCTGTCCATTTGCACAAATCATGGAAAGTGGTTTCGCAGCGCGATTGGTACAAGTTGGTATTAGAACTTTAAATACGCACCAAGCAGAGCAAGCTAAAAAGTATAATGTTGAGGTTCATCAAATGAAGGATTTGGATATCTCTAGTATTCCAAAATTCGAGAACCCGTTATACATATCGTTGGATATGGATGCTTTTGATCCTGCGTTTGCACCCGGCGTGTCGTATCACGAACCAGGAGGCTTGTCCTCTCGACAGGTCATCGACTTGATACAAAGTATTGATTCAGAAGTTATTGGTGCTGATATAGTTGAGTATAACCCAAATAGAGACTTTCAAGATATGACGGCTTTTTTAGCCGCTAAGATGATGAAGGAGTTCCTTGGGAAGATGATAGAAAAATAAAAGTGTTAAAAACTTATTGATCAGCGTCACCATAATAGCTTGACTTTGCAATTATAAAAAAGTAAATTCGATTATCGTAAGACATAATTTAGTTAGAATAGAACAATATTGAATTCAATAGGAATTATAGATCAGTTTATATAAACCATCATTAAATACAGAATCATGAAAAAATTAGTAGCAGAATTTATTGGAACCTTATGGTTAGTTTTGGGAGGTTGTGGAAGCGCCGTGTTAGCCGCGGCATATCCAGAATTAGGAATTGGATTTGTAGGCGTTGCCATTGCCTTTGGCTTAACAGTCGTAACTATGGCATATGCCATTGGTCATATTTCTGGATGTCACTTAAACCCTGCAGTAAGTATTGGATTATGGATCGGAGGTCGTTTCGATAAAAAAGAACTTCTGCCTTACATTGTAGCACAAGTATTAGGAGGAATTTCAGGTGCTGGTATTTTATACCTTATCGCCACTGGAAAATCCGGGTTTGAAATTGGAGGATTTGCAGCCAATGGTTTTGGAGAACATTCACCAGATGGTTATAGTATGCTTTCCGCTTTGATTACAGAAGTAGTTATGACATTCATGTTTCTAATAATTATTTTAGGAGCTACCCACTCAAAAGCACCCAAAGGATTTGCTGGATTGGCAATTGGATTAGGGTTAACATTAATACATTTAATTAGTATACCCGTAACCAATACTTCTGTAAACCCTGCAAGAAGTACAAGTCAAGCACTTTTTGCCGGGGGTTGGGCTATGGAACAATTATGGTTGTTTTGGGTTGCTCCAATTGCTGGGGCAATTTTAGCAGGAATAGTTTATAAGTTCATCTCACCCGAAAAAGAAGTTTAAATCATCGATTTTCATTAAACAGGAATAGTAGTATCCATAAGGATATAACTGTTCCTGTTTTTACAAATTATGTGTAGACAAAAGTGCTTTTTGGCTACAATAAAATCATATTGCGACATTTTCTTCAATCTCTTGCTATATATGACTTAAATCATATTAAAATACGTTCTTCAGTGCTATATTTGATATATACCCATAACAAATATGTCCACCTATGAAAACCAAGACTCTTATAGAATTGATCACGCTGTCATCCAGCCTTTATTTTCTGGCTAAGGACACGCATTTAATTGACAGGATTCAAGAACTATCTGACACAAAAACCGATACCATTAACGGAAAAACATTAGACCCTGATGGCAATGAATTGGAATTCATGGATAAGATCATTGTAAAGGCGGGTCAGCTGAAGGAGGAACTGGAGCAGAAGATTGAAGAAACCGTGGTTACGTTTTATAAGAAAGTGAATATCGCACATTTGGATGAGATAAAGGGTCTAAATGAAAAACTGGAAGCTTCAGATGCTGCTATTGCATTGCTAGAAGCACGATTGAATCATATTGAAAAGAAGACATGATATGAGCTTCTATCCTGACATAAAAGGCAAATATCGTTCAGCCGCAAGGTACAATCAGATTCTTAAGGTTCTGGTAAAGTATGGCTTTGAAGACTTGGTCTATTATCTCGAGAAACAAAAAAAATACGGTTTTGTGCGTGGTTTGGTGCCACGTACTTCACGAAAACATGCTCTTTCCTTTAATAAATGGGAGAAAATGCGTTTAGTCTGTGAAGAACTAGGACCAACGTTCGTTAAGTTTGGGCAGATCATGAGTAGTCATGCCGAAATAATTCCTGCCGAATTGATCAGTGAATTGGAAAAACTTCAAGACAAGGTGCCTCCGATGCCAGAGAAGGCGGCCAAGGAAATGGTAGAAACTGAGCTTAAGGGCGATGTGGATGAATTATTTGCTTGGTTTGATTCAACGCCATTTGCTTCTGCGTCCATGGCACAGGTTCATCTAGTCACTCTGCATTCCGGTAAACGCGTGGCCTTGAAGATTCAACGTCCCGGAATTAAGGAAACAATCATTGAGGATGTTAAACTGATGTACAATATTGCGGAGATTTTGTCCAAGCGAATACCTTCCCTCAAAAGTTTTGATCCAGTGGGGCTTGTACGGAATTTTGAGGAATCCATATTGAAGGAGCTCGATTTTATTCATGAGTCCATTAATGTGCAGCGTTTTTATAATAATATTACCCAAGACCAAAGTCATGACCAATATGCACATGCGCCAAAGGTTTATCAAGAGTTCACTACAGATAAAGTCCTAGCCTTGGAATTTATATCTGGTATCAAGATTGACAATGTTGAGGCCTTGGAGGAAAAAGGTCATGACCTTAAAATCATTGCCCATAGGTTGACAAATACGTATTTCAAGCAGATTTTTGAGTATGGATTCTTTCATGCCGATCCACATCCAGGAAACCTTTTGGTATTACCTAATGGACATATTTGTTACTTGGATTTTGGTATGATGGGAAGTATGCTCCCTAGGGATATTCAAACGTTCGGACAGTTATTCCTATCAATAACACGAAAGGACGTTAACAAGATCATTAAAGCCTTACAACGCTTATCGAACAATCAGGCCATTAAGAATATGAGGGAGCTGGAATTCGATATTAATGAATTTGTTGAAAAGCATTACGTGCGTGCTGTGCACAAAAATGAGATGAGTACGGTCATGTTGGAACTCAAGGATATTATTGTTGCCCATGGTTTAAAGGTGCCTGCGCATTTCTATCTATTTGCTCGATCATTGGTGACCATTGAGGGCGTTATTCAAAAACTTGATCCAGATCTGGACCAATTCGCCATGGTACGACCTTATCTCTTGAAAGTGATTTCTAAGAAATTCAACCCTGCCAAAATTGGTGAAAAAACCATTAATTCGCTTTATGAGTTGGGTAATTATATGGAGGAGTTTCCGCGTGATTTAAAAAATGCCATACGTAAAATAAATAGTGGACAAGTGAAAGTGGATATAACACATAAGGGTATGGATCCGATGGTTCACACACTGCATCGCGTCACTAAACAGATCATCACGGCTTTTATAATGAGTGCTCTTATCGTTGGCGCAACACTATTCATTATATCAGAGATTCAACCACTATGGGGTGGCTTCTCCGTCATTGGCATCGTTTGTTTTATAATTACCGCGATATTGGGTATCGGTATGATACGTAACTTACGTAAAGGTGATCATGACGATTCAGGAGTTTGGAATGAGTGATACATGATTTTTATGGGAACGAAAAAGCACAATGTTTTTACATTGTGCTTTTCTTCTCATAATTAATGAAATAAGTTTAAGCCGTTGGCTCAAAAGCGCGTTTTAAATGGGTGAAAGCTTCAGAGACCTCTGTTTGGAAATGTTCCCATTTAGTCTCTTGTTTCTTTTCATATTTCTCTTTAACCCCATGGATGAACTCATTGAATTCCGTTTTCCGCGTCTCGAAAGCTGTTTTAGCGCCTTCTTTACCTTCTTCAAATTTCTCTTCAAGAACATCCAGTTTTACTTTGAACTTCTCGATCTCGATCAGCATGAAAGCATACATTCTGCTAACGGTTGGATTGCTTTTAATTTTAACCTCCAATTCGTGAAGAGAGGTTAGTAGGAGTTTCTTTTGCTCTTTGAACTTCTCCTTCGTCTCTGCTTTTCCTAAAGCCAATTGTACTCGAATTTCGTCTAATTTGGTATTGATCTCAGTGACCTGTTCTTTACCATCTTGAACTTTTGATTTGCTATCATTGATAAAATTATTGAAGCGGCTCTTTGCTCCTTCGTAAGCATCGTGTGCTTCTGCCTTACCAAGTGCAGCTTGCACTTGGAATTCTTCAATCTCAACGGCCGCTTTCCGAAGGGAATCAACGACCTTGTCCATAAAATGTTTGTTATCTGTATTTTCCATAATAATATGTTTTTTGGTTATTACATAAATATCAGTACTAAGATGAAGATACACAATGATATATGTCAGGTTTGAGTTTATAATTTATTAGTCAACCCATTTATTCCTAAGAACCTCATAACAACAAGAACTACGTTTAAAACCATCGAGCATCATAGGGTTATTCCGTAAATCTCATTCGCGTTTTGCATCAAGTTTTCCTAAAGCTATTTAGATTCCGGATTGGAAGCATAACTCAGGAATATAAAGAATTTTGGTCTTAGCAGTTACTTTAACTTCCGCTTGTGTAATACATTGGAATAGAAGTTGTTTGTAACAATTTGATTAGTTTTAAGACTAATTAATAAAGACAAGTTTAATATTAATAAGAAAAATCATGATCAATAAAGGAACCATAACATTAGGTATATTATTAGGGACCGCCATAGGAGCATCCTTAGGTGTTTTGCTAGCCCCAGAGAAAGGCAGTCATAACATGCAAAAACTAAAAGAAGAAGCCACAAATATAAAAGAGCAAATCTCTAAAGATGCTGTCGAAGTTAAAGACGATTTAGTTAAAACTGCTGCTTCCGGCAAAGAGGCACTGAAAAAGAAGTTAGGAGACTTTAGGTCTAAAGCGAGTTATAAAACGGAAACCGCCATTTCATTTTTGGAAAAGCAATTAGCCGTATTAAAAGAGAAAAATAAGAAGCTGCAAAAAACGGCTTAATTTTCGATACTTTTTTATTGAAACTCAGCTTTTGGTAAAGGCGGTTTATTTTATGCTTTGCCATTCACTTTTAAGAATCCCATAACAACAAGTACTGCGTCTAAAACCATCTAACATTATAGTATTGCTTCGTAAGATGCCTTCAAGTTTGACTCCCAGTTTTTCCACTGCTTTTCTTGATTTTTGGTTACGCTCGTCTATCCTGAATTCTACTTTTTCGAAACCAAGATCATCAAATGCATAGTGCAACATTAAGTCTTTCACTGCCTTATTCAACCCAGTTCCTTGAAATTCAAGACCTAACCAGGTCCAACCGATATGCAAGACTTTGTTATGTTGGTCTATCAATCCAAAACGTGTGCTTCCAGCATAAGCTTCTTTTTGTTTATCGTAAATAAGGAAAGGTATCGTGGTTTTGTGGTAATAACCATCGACAGCATTTTTCACATACTCACTTAATTTTTCTGGTGTTGAAATATCTGATGGAGAGTAGTGTATGAGGTCTTTTTCCAGTGCTATTTTACTAACAAGTTTATAATTACTCAAGTCTAACAGGGTTAGTTTTGCGCGTTTATTTTCAAGGGTTGGTGTTTTCATTATTTTGTTGTTACGTCATTGCGAGCATAGCGCGGTAATCTATTTGTTTATAGTTATGAATTATTAGATTCCCACGTCACTGCGTTCCTCGGAATCACGTTTATTATCATATTAATTTATTTATGAGGTCTACCCGTACTTCATGGTTCCCGTCAAAAGGAATAATTGTCACATTGCTACCAAATAACTCTTTACTGCGTTCAGTTTCTAAAGTAATACGTTCGTCATTGAGATATTCGTCTTTAGTGCCATAAATGTGAGATGCTTTAACATCCTTCAAAAAAGAGAAATCTTTTGAAGTCAATTCTTTAGGTATTCCTCCCGACATCATTACCAATTGATGGCAATTAATTTGTCTATTCGCAATCCAACGCATCGACACGGAAACGCCTTGCGAATATCCCACTACTATGAGATTGAGGTCCTCAGGAATCATTTCAGCTTCCCAAATAGCATCAAAATACCGTAACACATTTTCGGTTTCTCTTAAGGTGTTTTCCTTGGTTAGCCAACTAGCACCAACATGTTTGAACTTTGGCGGCATATAGTATTTTCCTTGAGCTTGTGGCGCAATGATATAATTTTCATCTGGATTCAATGCCTTGAAATATTTCAAGAAAAAGCGACTTAAATACCCCATGCCATGACAAACGAACCATACATTCCTGGTCGTTTTGTTCAAGGAATTTAGTGTTGAATAACTGTTAGTACTTTGATATAATATTTCCTTTTCGGTGGTATTCATTATTTGTACTTTTGATACACGAAAATACCGAATAATATGCTACAATCTAAAGAACAAATGCTGCTCGAAGCAAATAAGGCCTGTAAGAACACTTTAATGGAAACCTTGGGTATTGAGATTATAGATTATGGTGAAGATACCTTAACTGCGCGAATGCCGGTTACTTCTAAGGTTCATCAACCTGACGGCGTGCTGCATGGTGGTGCGACCGCCGCTTTGGCTGAAAGTGTGGGCAGTTTTGCATCACATATTTTCATGGATACCGATAAAATTTTCGTTCGAGGCATTGAGATTACCGCTAATCATTTAAAGAGTGTAAAAGATGGTAATGTATATGCAAAAGCGACTTTTCTTCATAAAGGGCGGACCACTCAAATATTGGATATTAATGTTACCGATGATAACGACAATCTGATCTCTGTTTGTAGATTGTCTACCATTTCATTACCTAGAAAGAAATAGCGAATGAATTCAGAAATGTTTTTTGAAAACCTGAAAAAACAGTATTCTGAGGGTCTGCCATTCGTGGCGTATCGTAAGCCCAATGAAACTCGAGTAAAAGCTTTTCTTCAAATGGGAAATTCACTTATTCATACCAAAAATTTTATTGAAAGCGGATTTGTTTTCGCTCCTTTTAATGGTCGCGATGATGCGGTACTCATTCCGCTTGAAGGTTCTAACATCATCGAATCTGAAATTATTGCTTCAAATATTGATGTGAAATCTAATTTACAAGGCGGTTTTTTGGATTCGGATAAGAATGACCACATTGAACTTGTGCATAAAGGAATCGAAACCATCAATTCGGGCAAGCTCAAAAAAGTAGTGCTATCTAGAAAAGAAGTGCTGTCTATTGACAATATAGATTCTATTGTCATATTCCAAAGGCTTTTGAATGCATATAATTCGGCGTTTGTATATATATGGTTTCATCCAAAAGTAGGGTTGTGGCTTGGAGCTACTCCGGAGACGTTGTTGTCCTTGAAAGGCAAGAGACTGTCTACAATGTCTTTAGCAGGAACGCGACTTTATGATGGAACTAATGACTTTATTTGGGGTAATAAGGAAATGGAGGAGCAGCAGCTCGTCACAGATTTCATATCTAAAAACCTTGAATCGTCTTTAAGTGATTTAACAATATCTGATGCCAAGACCATCAAGGCAGGTGATTTGTTGCATCTTCAAACTAAGATTTCTGGAACATTGAATAATTTCACCTTAGCCGATATTCTGCCAAAATTACATCCAACGCCTGCTATTTGTGGATTGCCAAGAAAAGAAGCTAATCAATTCATTTTAGATAACGAAACTTATAGAAGGGAGTATTATTCAGGTTTTCTCGGTGAATTAAATTTAAAAGAGAACACCTCAAGAAATACGAACCGACGTAATATAGAAAATAATGCGTATGCTTCAATTCGAAAAGTTTCTAACCTCTATGTTAATTTGAGATGTATGCAAATAGCTGATGCGAATGCACATATTTATGTTGGTGGTGGTATCACAAAAGACTCGGTGCCATTAGAAGAATGGTATGAGACCATCAATAAGGCAAATACTATGAAAAACGTGCTTTAAGTCGTATTTTTGTAATAGATGAACATACCCAAGATTCAACTTGCCCAAACCGTCATTCAGCTTTGTAAAGCCAAGGAAATAAAACACATTGTTATTTCTCCAGGAAGCAGAAATGCGCCCTTGACCATTGGGTTTACCAACGACTCATTTTTTAAATGTTATAGTATTGTGGATGAGCGTTGTGCAGGGTTTTTTGCCATGGGAATCGCACAGCAAATTAGATTCCCTGTTGCATTGGTATGTACTTCGGGGAGTGCCTTATTGAATTATTTTCCAGCAGTTGCCGAAGCATTTTATAGCGATATTCCTTTAGTTGTATTATCAGCAGACCGACCGAAACACTTAGTAGGTATCGGAGATGGTCAGACCATAGACCAGAAAGATGTTTACGGAAATCATGTCTTGTACTCAGCCAATCTAAAATTGGATATCGATGACGTTGGTCAAGAACACCTGATGGACAAGGAAGAGCCTCAGGTCATGAAGAATATAGAGAATAAACTGGATAATTTCCTTGAGATGCAAAATAGCATACAGGAAAGCAATGAAGTCGCGTTAAACCAAGCCTTTAATATGGCGATAACTGCCTCAGGACCGGTACATATTAATTGCCCTTTTGACGAACCCTTGTATGAAACGATACAGGACTATAATATCAAGCCAAATGTTATTCAAATTGAAGAGCTCCGAAAAGAGGTGAATCATGATGATTTGAAAGGACTGATTGCCACTTGGAACACGGTTAAGAGAAAAATGATATTAGTAGGGGTTAAGTACCCAAATAGAATCAAACAAGACTATTTGGATGCTTTGGCCAAGGATGAAAGTGTTATAGTGTTAACCGAAACAACGTCCAATTTACATCATGATGATTTCTTCCCGAGTATCGATAAAATAATTGCCCCGTTAGATGATGAAGAGCTCCTTAAGCTGCAACCGGATCTTCTAGTGACTATGGGAGGTATGGTGGTTTCAAAGAAAATTAAAGCTTTTTTAAGAAAATATCGACCAAAACATCATTGGCATATAGATGAGAAGAACGCAAATGACACCTTCTTTTGTCTTGATAAACATATACGACATTGTCCGAATGAAGTGATATCCAAAATTTTATCTGGAGCTGATACGGTGAATTCAAATTATCAAGGGTATTGGAAAAACATCAAGAATTATCGCGTGAAAAGGCATGAGGAATATTTAAAGGAAATTTCTTTTTCAGATTTCTCGGTATTTAATAAGGTGCTAAGGTCCATTCCCCAGAAATCGACTCTCCATCTTGGCAATAGTTCAACGATACGATACACACAACTATTTGACCTTGATAAAACATTGAACGTATTCTGTAATAGGGGCACCAGTGGTATAGATGGCAGTACTTCTACGGCTATAGGTGCGGCCATGGTATCTCAAGGCCAAAATGTGTTCATTACTGGTGAATTAAGCTTCTTTTACGACAGCAATGCCCTTTGGAATAATTATATACCAAACGATTTCAGGATCATTGTGGTCAATAATGGTGGAGGAGGCATATTCAGGATTTTACCTGGGAATAAGGATACAGATAGTTTTGATCAGTATTTTGAAACGACTCACAATCTTGATGCCCAAGCACTATGTAAGATGTATGGATTTGAATATCAAACCGCTTCAAATCAAACGGATCTGGTTTCTACACTTAGTGGTTTTTATTCAGAATCAAAACAACCTAAATTGCTTGAAATATTTACACCTAGAACCATCAATGACAAGGTCCTATTAGATTATTTTCAATTCATTAGGTAATTCGTCGATAATATATGTATTTGGCGGATACGATAGTCGGGTTTAAAAAATATATTAAATATAACATCTCTTTTTCTAGATCAAAAAATATTATCTTTAGAATACGAATAATTTCATATTAAAAACTTAAACAAATAATCATGAGTAAAAGAGACGAATTAATTGCAAAATACGCTGACGATCTTAAAAACAAATGTGGTATGAAAGCTGACATGGACCTGTTAACTAAGGTTACAATTGGCTGTGGACCGTCAATTTATAATGCAGATGCAGCGACCGTATCAGGTTCAGATGCATCAGAATTGAAAACCGTAAAAAATAATTTCGTTAATAAAAAGTTAGGGGTTAGTAATGATTCGGATGCAGATAAGGCTATTGCGAAAGTAATGGATACATACGGTCAATCTAACCGCAATAAATACAGAGCAGTTGTATACTATATGCTTACAAAAGAACTTGGTAAGGAGAAAGTATATAATTAAGAATAGATAGAATACTAGAAAACCAAAAGCGTTGACGGGAGTTAACGCTTTTTTTGTGCCTTATATGTACCTTTGTGTTATGATAAAAATTGGAGAGTATAATACGCTGAAAATACTTAGAAGTACCGAACCAGGATTATTCTTGGGAGATGATGAAGATAATGACGTATTGTTGCCAAACAGATATGTTCCTGAGAATTTTGAAATAGATGATGAACTAGAGGTGTTCGTTTATCTTGATAATGAAGAACGACCAGTCGCAACCACCGATAAACCATATATAACAGAAAATGAATTTGCTGTGTTACGTTGTAATCAGGTAAATGAACATGGCGCTTTTTTAGATTGGGGATTAGTAAAGGAATTGTTTTGCCCTTTTAAAGAGCAGGCCTTTAAGATGAGAGAAGGCCAATGGTATCTCGTGTATTGCTATTTAGATGAGATAACCAATAGGCTAGTAGCTTCTAGTAAGACATTATCTTTCCTTAGTAATGAAGAACTTACCGTTAAGGATTTTGAGGAAGTGAAAGTTATTGTTTCACATCCATCTGAAATAGGAATGAATGTTATCGTGAATAACATTCATTCAGGATTGATTCACAAAGACGATTTATTCAAGGATATTCAGATTGGTGATAAATTAATAGGAATAGTCAAGAAAGTAAGGCCTGATAATAAGTTAGATATTGTTCTTAGTCAAATTGGCTATAGAAGCATTGAGCCCAATGCTGATTTTATAATGAAAGAATTAAAAGATAACTCTGGTGTTATTAAGCTAACGGACAAATCTTCTCCAGAGTCCATTAAGGAACAGCTGCAAATGAGCAAGAAAAGCTTCAAAAAGGCCGTGGGTACCTTATACAAAGAAAGACTCATAACCATTAAAGATGATGGTATTTATTTAAACTAAAAGCGAAAGAGCCATTAGATCTTGGGATTATGATCTAATGACTCTTTCTAGTTAAAGGGATAATCTAATAATAAAATGAATTAGCCGGAAGATGATAATTTCTTGGAAAACTGTATTTTTGCACCAACTAATAAAGCACTATGTCAAACATTCAGTGGGAACCTGTTAAGGTATTTGAAGACATTACATATAATAAATGTAACGGTGTTGCTCGGATAGCCTTTAATAGACCGGATGTGCGTAACGCATTTCGCCCTAAAACAACTTCGGAATTGTATGAAGCGTTTTATGATGCTCAGGAAGATACGAGTATAGGCGTTGTTCTGTTATCTGCAGAAGGACCTTCTAGTAAGGATGGTGTGTATTCCTTTTGTTCTGGCGGTGATCAAAAGGCAAGAGGTCGTCAGGGATATGTTGGAGATGATGGTATGCACAGATTGAACATTCTCGAAGTACAAAGACTAATACGATTTATGCCAAAAGCAGTTATCGCTGTTGTCCCGGGTTGGGCGGTTGGTGGTGGTCATAGCTTACATGTAATATGTGACCTAACTTTAGCTAGTAAGGAACACGCTATTTTTAAGCAAACGGATGCGGATGTTACAAGTTTCGATGGTGGTTACGGGTCTGCCTATTTAGCCAAAATGGTAGGTCAAAAAAAAGCGCGTGAGATATTTTTTCTAGGTAGAAATTATTCAGCACAGGAAGCATATGACATGGGGATGGTAAATGCTGTGATTCCTCATAAAGAATTAGAAGGCACCGCTTATGATTGGGCACAAGAGATATTGGCCAAATCGCCAACATCCATAAAAATGCTGAAATTCGCTATGAATCTGACAGATGATGGTATGGTTGGTCAGCAAGTGTTTGCGGGTGAAGCAACGCGTTTGGCATATATGACGGATGAAGCCAAAGAAGGAAGAGATGCTTTCCTTGAGAAGCGAAAGCCTAACTTCGATAAAAAATGGATTCCCTAAATACAGGTACTTAATATTATATGGACAATTTCAAGATTTGGTTATCTGCCATTAGGTTACGAACATTGCCTCTTTCAATTTCTGGAATCATAGTCGCTGGATGTCTTGCACATTATAATGGCTATTTTAACATCGAAATTTTCATACTAGCGATACTTACAACCTTAAGTTTTCAGATTCTTTCTAATTTGGCAAATGATTATGGAGATGGTATTAAAGGTGCAGATAACGAAAATCGTATTGGACCCGAGAGGGCCATTCAAAGCGGTAAGCTGACTCCAGAGCAAATGTTCAATGGTATCAAGGTGGCAATACTACTTTCTATTGGGCTATCGTTCATGTTGATACTGAATGCTTTTGGATTGAATAATTTTCTATATTCATTTCTTTTCTTTGTATTGGCTATAATAAGTATCATTTCATCCATAAGATATACTATGGGGAAGTCAGCTTATGGCTATAAAGGCTTTGGGGATCTTTATGTATTTATCTTCTTTGGTGCCGTAAGTGTTATTGGTGGTTATTTCTTGTTTGCAAAACGCATTGACCATATAATTATATTACCCGCGATAAGTTTAGGACTCTTAAGTGTGGCTGTTCTTAATTTGAACAACATGAGAGATATCGATTCAGATAAAGAGGTTGGTAAGAAAACCTTGGCGGTTAAGTTGGGAAGTGTAAGAGCGAAACGTTATCATTTTATTTTGGTGATTGGAGCAATTTTATCAACCCTATTGTTCTTGATATTATATTACGTCTCCTTTATTAATTTGATATTTATAGTAGGGGTAATACCTTTAATTCTTCATTTAAAAACTGTGAAAAGTATTACAGAACCGCATTTATATGACCCTCAACTGAAAAAATTAGCCCTTTCAACGGTTTTTTTGGCACTTCTTATCGGTGTAGGGTATGTTTTGTAGGAAAAAACATAAAAATTGTGTAGGTATTTAATAACAAATTGTTAATAAATGCGCTTTTTTTGAATAAAATGCTGCTAATCAGAATATTATACTTTAAATTTGAATAGTGTTAAGTTTAGGTTTAACATTACTTCAAGAGTTACTAGCTCTTAATTTTGGGGATTAAAAACTCGGACATATACTGTCCGAGTTTTTTGCTTAAATTAGTTAAGTAAAATTCAATTGATATAAGACTATGAAAATCACATTCCTTGGGCATGGTTGTTTAAGTTTGCAAATAGATGACCTTACCGTTTTAGTAGACCCTTTCATTACAGGAAATAAACAAGCATCGCATATTAACATAGAGGAGCTCTCAGCAGACTATATCTTGATCACGCATGCGCATCAAGATCATATTTTGGATGTCGAGGCTATTGCTAGAAGAACTAAAGCCGTATTAATATCCAATTACGAAATAATTACGCATTATGAAAAATTGGGGTTAGAAGGTCATCCTATGAATCATGGTGGCAATTGGACCTTTGATTTCGGGAACGTCAAATACGTCAATGCGATTCATACCTCTTCGTTCCCAGATGGTACTTATGGGGGACAACCGGGAGGCTTTGTGATCGAAGGCGAGCACAAGACTATTTATATAGCTGGGGATACTGCTTTGACCATGGACATGAAATTGATTCCGTTACAATATAAACTGGATCTAGCCATATTGCCTATTGGAGATAACTTTACCATGGGAGTCGATGATGCCATTATTGCCAGTGACTTTGTAGAATGCGATAAGATCTTGGGGTATCATTATGACACATTTGGTTATATAGAGATAGATCATAAAGAAGCCAAGCGCAAATTCTTTGAAAAGGATAAGGATTTGATGCTACTAGAAATTGGAGAGA
>RCNB010000095.1_pt1 | contig 61133 bp, 55 predicted proteins | sample 2041321 | NCBI WGS metagenome assembly RCNB01 (sample SAMN09708232, study PRJNA481090) | Marine sediment metagenome, whole genome shotgun sequencing project.
ATTAGAACACCTGCAATTTCTGATTCACGCACTTCATCGAGCCGCTGGTAATACCCATAGTTTTTCGACTATTGGAACCACCGCCTCCAATGATAAATTAGGGGTCTATATGGATGAGTTGCGGGTTGCGCTGAATGTGGTTAGGGAGAAATGAATGTTAAGAAAATGAATTCAACGAAAAAAGAAGGACCTGCTGCGACTAAATATCGGTATTATTAGTTTGCTTTCTAGTAATCTTGATTTTTGGATTATTAATCTTTATGCGGTCAATATCCGATTCTAGGTCTTTGGGTATTTCTAATTTTTCCAATTTTGATAGTTCATGCACGGCCTCAATGTTTAACTTTACTAAAGGCCCTGATATTTTCAAACTTCTAAGGGAGCTAAGTTTTTCGATTCCTTCGAGATGGATTAAATTGGGAATACGTGATAAATACAGGTAGTTAAGAGCAGAAAGTTTTTCGATTCCAAGTATACTGGTCAGCCTTTTATTATTATATATATACAAGGATTCAAGACTGGGAAATTTTTCAATACCCTGCAAATCATTCAAATCTCGATTATTCGTTAATGATATTGAATGAATAGCCGGAAATTCTTCAATGCCTCGAAAATCATAAAGATTATGATGACCAGATAACGTCAAGAAACGCAGCGAATCAATTTCTGAAATATCATGTAAATTAGGGAGATTTGCATTATCTGCTAATTCTAAAGAATAAAGTGTCTGGAGGTCTGCAATCCCAGTCAAACTGTTCAGCTTTTTATTTCTTGAAAGTGTTAAACTTTCCAAGCCCACAAGTTTTCGAAGCTCCTGTAAGTTTTTCAGAATGTCATTGTCTTGTATATTCAAAACCTTTAAGGCTGGCAGCTTTTTAATTTTCGATACTAAAATCTGTATATCGTAATTTCCCACAATCGTTAAATTCGTAAGCCCTTTTAATTTCTCGATGCCTCTGAGGTCGAATAGTAAAGGGCAACGACAGATACTTAAACGGCTTAGTTTTTCCAATTTCTCGAGCCCCTCAAGACTGGTCAAAAAGACGTTATCATAAATATCCAATTCTTTAAGTCTATGCAATTGTTCTATCCCTTTTAAATGCCCTAAGCTACTTTCATATATGGTCAAAGAATCTATTTTATTGGGTTGTTCCATGGATTTGATAACGCTTAAGTCTCTTAAGTTTGTCAGCCTGTTTAATTGGAGTTTCTCTATGTTTTTAAAGTAACCAAAGTTTTTTTGTAGAATATACAGTGCTGCATTGTTCGCAATGCGGAGCTCTTTAATCCCATCTAAATCCTCAGCTACGGCCTGAATTTGCTTGCTCAACGATTCGTTATTTTTCATAGCCCCAATCAATTCCCTTTTCCGTTCTTTGAAATCGAACCCTTCCGACTTTTTTAAAAATTCATTGATACCAGTGTTCGTAAGGTCAAGATTTTCATTTTTCCAATCTTTGGCACGTTCCAATTTTTTACCGGTATATGAACTTTCATTCCCTATTTCAAACGCTTTGATATCGCTAATCAATCTTTTACGAAACTCCAAAGCCTCTCTTCTTTCATTGATCCATATGCGCAATCGCCCCCATTTTCGAATCAAGACCTCGTGAACGATATCGACGTTAATCATGTTATCCTTTTCTTCCCTCACCTTTATTAGACGACTGTCTTCGTTTACCAAAGCCTCAAAAACCTCACTAGCCGTTCTTTTGGGATAAATAGATAACTTGTTAAAGAGCTCATCCTTTGTTACTGTTCTTTTGACATCCGAAAAATTTTCGTTCACTTCAGTAAGATTGACAAATATGCTTTTTAAAACAGCTTCTTTCTGTTGTTCTTTTCCATTTTGTGTTATTGCCCCTATGACTCTTTCGGCATGGGTTTCTAAAATACCGGTCAACCCTCTGCTTTCAGAAAGTTGATTGTACTCCTTAGAACTGATCACTCTATCTTCGATGGTTTGATTGTTCCAAATCTGCTGCAAGGCAAACTGTAAGATAGGTAGAGAACCTTCTACCTCTTTAAGTTCCTCAATCAGTTGCAAAACAAACTCCTTTTCAATCTCTACACCGTTTTTAAGGGCCGGTCGGGTAATGATTCCCTTAATACTTTCTTCCCAATGGGCCTCGTGAACCCTATAGTCTAAACTACTCAAGGGAAAGACAAATTGATGAGCTTGAATAAAGGGGTAATTGGCCAATTGGGAGTGAAAATCACTCCGAAAGCTTGTAATTACTAAAATTTCCAAACTTGTATTTACACTGTCCACCAATGTATCAAGAAAGGCAAAAAGCTCGATTCTCTCTAATTGGGCTTCGGGGGAATGACATTGGGTAACGACCTCTTCAAACTGGTCAAAGAACAAAATCACTTTGGTTACCTGGGCATTTGATATGGTTAAATCCTTGATAGAGATACCCTGCAAATGGAGCTGATACTTGAGGTTAGTAAATGGATCTTTACCTGGAGTAACCTTAATCTGGAGGTATTCGGAAAAACCAAGTTCCTTTCTGTGTTTCAAAGCGAACAGTACCCCCGCTTGTACAAAAGAACTCTTTCCGGTCCCGGAGTTTCCGGTTATCGAGATAAAGAATTTTTTTTCGCTTGTAGTGATTTTTTTTAAACACGATTCTACCTCCTTATGTCGACCAAAAAAATAATCGCCATCATCAACGGTAAAGGCCGATAGACCTTTGTAGGGGTTTCCCTTATTGATAGGTAATTGCCAAGCGAATTGATTGAGAGATTTTAGAAGTTTATTTTCAAATTGAATTAAGTTTGAAAATGGGTGCATATCTTTACCTTTGAATTCACTCCTTAACTTATTTAGCAATTCATTATGTTTCTCTTTATTGTCAATTTTATCATCATCAAATTCTGTTAAATGGAAACTAAAGATTTTTTTATGCTCAGCAATAGCTGTCTCTAGTTCCACTTCGGTATAAGTTCTTACGCCATCTGGTGATATCGAACCTGTTCGGTTGGCCAATATTATCAAAAAGATGTCGCAGCTTTTCACCGCTTCGGTACAAACATCTACCGAAAGTGTGAATTCCCCTTTATCATACATCCTTTCCATAATCTCGGTCAACTCAAAACTATCTTGGAGTTCGTTCTGAATTATGGCGATTAATTTCGCACGATGCTCCTTTAAATCAATAAAAGTTGAGGATATATAGACTTTCCATTTGGGCATTTTGACGGTGTTTTAATAAGTTACAAAAATTTGAATCATCTGGTCTTTAGCCTCAATTCAACATGATTTTATCAACTATTTTTCATTCACTCCAAAGTCGCTTTGGCATATTCATTTCCAAGAACTAAATCCAATTTCAAGTGCGCCACCCTTCCCAATGTATAATAGATATGGTAAACCCGCTGCTTAGGTAATGTTGACTATATTATTTATTTTTATCAGTTGTGTTCTTCTTCAAAATTCAATATGTAGACTTTTTTGAATAGCTTTTTTTAGCATAGCTTTCGATTTGACTTAAATAAGTTCTAAATCGCTTTACTTGCTCGATGGTGCTTGGTTTAAACTTTGATTCCGAAACCTCCATCGCTTTCATTACGGTTTCGATCATCACATTACCCTCTTTAATCATGGCGGTGGTCCAAGCTACTTTTTTTGAATTGTTTAAAAAATAGAGGTCGTCGTAAAGTTCATCTTCTGAAATATTGCCAGTAACTTTTTTCGTTAGGGATAAAATGGTTTTGTAGATTACATCTTTATTACCCCCATACGTTTTGACTTTTACACCTAAATCCTTTTTACGGATATCCTCTTCAGATTGTTTTATTGCGGTATTTAAACTATAAGACACACTAGCCAATCTGGTTTTCGTAGAATTATCAGTACTTCCCTGAGCAATAATATTTTGAATGGAATCTTGTGCCGTTTTTAAAGTTTCGAGTTGCAATTTTGCTTCTCCTAATTCTTCATTCGCAATATTCAAAACGCTGTCTTTTAGCTTTAACATTTCCTCTTGTGTTGCTGCAAGTTTGGCATTTTTTTCACTGTCCTTTTTATAATTTAAAGTTGCGAGGCCAGCGATAATTGCCAATAGGGTCAATGCACCAATTACCTTGAACATGGTACTCAAACGCTTTTTACTACGTCTTTCATTTTCTTGGCGTTCCTGTTCGATTTTTAACTTAGCCGTCTGATTTTTTTCACTGGCTTCCAAATAAGATATAGCCTCATCAAAACCTTCCCGATAGCGATTGGCCCAAACAGCAGCGGGTTTGAACTTGTTTTTCCAATCCAGCGTCAACTGCAATTCACTGCCTACCAAAAAATCTTTTTTTCCTTTGTGATGCAAATCATAGGCTTCCGCCAAACGCAGATAAAGAGCAGCTGATTCTGCCTCTTCATCCATCCAGCGATTCAGTCTTTGCCATTCGCGAATTAGACTTTCATGTGAAATATCTATGACCTTGTCATGTGTATCGGCAACATCGTTTACAATCAAGAAAGACCTTTTACCTTCAATGAACCTTTGGATAATTTTGAGCAGCTGTGCCTCCATAGCTCCGGTTAGCTCAACCAGTTCGCTCAGTAGAACCGGTCGTCTCGTTTTACGTCCGTGTTCATCGATCATTGTAAGTGCCTGAAAGATTTCTTTTGCAACCATAAATTCCGGCTTGTCCATCTTTGCAAGTGCTTCGTCAGCATGTTTTGAGAGGGCTTCTTGCATACCCCCAATAGCATCATAATCGCCCATATCAAGTTCACCACTTTTATCGATGTTCATCTCATAGTTCCATATGCGCATTAGAGCATGTTGTAATATGGGCAATTCATCATCAAACTTTCCTACCTCGTTCAACAAGCGCGATACCAATGCAGCATTTAGCTTACCGCCATATAACCTTGCTGGGCCTTCAATGGCCATTTTCATCTGTACCCGATTTAGTTTCGGAACCAAAAAAAGACTTTTGTTCATGGCCTCTGGAAGACCGTAAAATTTAGTGCAGTCACCCATGAAATCAGATCGCATAGTCATAACCACATAAAATGGTACACTATGCTGTCTCGATAGTTCCAACATCATATTGACAAAGTCATTGGCCTCATCTTTTCTGACTTTGTTTTTTTGTTCTATAGTAAAACGAAAAAGCTCTTCGAACTGGTCTATCAACAAAAAGAAATTCTTATTTTCTTTTTGTTTCAATTCAATCAGAAGATCAAGTAAGGGTTGCACCCCATTCGTTTCCATTTCGTTCAAAAGCTTGGAAACCTTCGCAGAATCGGTTGCATCACTGCCCCAATTTAATAACTCGCTAACCAAATTGTAAAGCGGGTTTTGTCCTGGCCTCATAATAGCAATATGCCATTGGTCACTATCGTGCAAAAGATAGCCGGCCTTTAAAGCGGGTATGACCCCAGCTCTTAGCAGTGACGACTTTCCGCAACCAGAACTACCTACGACAGCAACAAAATGGTAATGATGCAACTGCTGCAACAACTCCATGATTTGCTCATTTCGACCAAAAAACAATATACTTTCGTCGATTTCAAATGGACGGAGACCCACGTAGGGATTGGAAGTATCGGTTCTCATGCCTCTCCTGATTTTAGGGCATTTAAAAATTTGTTCAGCACCGCTTTATCGAGAATACTGTCATTGCTATTGTCAACAATGTTTATTTTGAGAAACCTTTGATTGATATTAATATCGTTGGCATCTTTGTGCGGTGGTGCCATATATACCATAAAATCTTCTACTGGGTAGTTACGGGTTATAATAAGTTGTAAGGCCGCGCTCATACGTTCTAGCACCCATTCTTTTGAAACCTTGCCGTACAGAAAAATCATTTTTTTGACCTGCCCGATACAATTCCCCAACATTTCAATATTTTTTCTGGGGTCGTCTTCTTGGGGATTAATAAAAGTCTGTATATTATTAGCCAACAAGGCCTTACCTAAATCGATAGCATAGGTCTGGTCACTCGGATGGGTATCTAATAACACGGACAGCTTTTCGTCGGAAGCAACCATTTCTACTTCCTTTAACCGTAGTTGATCCGCGAAATCAGTTATTTGCTTCGCTAAGTTACTCTTAGATCCTTTTACAAACTCATATGCTTTTGAAATGCCGTTTCCTGTTTCGATGTTTTTTAGAAAAGTTTGATAGTCTGGTTCTTCGACATGAGAAAAGTCTGTATCCGATGGTACCCAAATCATTTGTGGCTTTGCCGTTTGTAAAGAAATTTCGGTTTGTTTTTGTGGATACCAAAATTCAGGACTTCCTACAATTTCCCTTCCAGGGTATTCATCCAATAAATGTACCGAAAGATCAGCTTTTTGAATGGCATCTTCCGTTGCCTTTTGGTGGGCCTCAGCTTCATCTGGTGGTGGGATGCCTGTAATTACCTGATAGCCTTTTTTCTCCAACTCAGAAACTACCCGTTTTCGTGATGTACGGAGCGTATCTGCAACTTCACCAATATAAATTGTGAATGCATCGGCATCTTTTTCAACAGCTGCCTCCTCTGCCTTTAACTCGTTTCCAAAATCATTGATCAAGGGCCAAAGCGCATCCCTTAACTTGCGTATTTGTTTAATGAAAACCTCAGAATTAGGTTCAAGAAAATCTCCGTAATCTTCTTTTTCCTTGGCATCATGAAAAGAAAATCCCGCGGTGCGACTTAGGGCCTCTGGCCATTCTTTGGGGTCAATGTTATTCAACATCACTTGAACGATTCGGGAACGACCAGCCACCTTTAACCCTATATTATCCGCTTGTGTTTTTTTATAAAAAAAATCGAGCTCTTGCTGGCAGTACTCCGATTTTTGGTACCCACTAGAGTTAAGGGCTATGAAAATAGCCGATTTCTCAATTCCCGACCTGATGGAGTCATCGAACACCTTGGAACCATCGAGTTCTTTATCGTCCCACCAAATCTTTACCATGCCCATGCGGCCATACCGGCGGTCGAGCATTTGCCTGAGGTGGTCATGAAAAGATCGGATCCAACCTATTTGCCAATCAGAAATAGTAGCATTATCAACATGGGCATAGCTGATGAAGATATCGTATTCAAAACCTGGGATCAAGGCCATTTTTTCTTTATATTAATTCAAGTCTTTATTTGAAGGCAGCGCTTTTGAAATGTCAGTTATATTAAGATGCAAACCCTAACACTTCTATGAAAAAAGTGAAATCGACTATGATAATCGATAATTTGAAAAGCAAACTTTACTATAGTTTAGGGATAACTTAAAGATACTCAATTTTGACTTATCGCTAAGAAATGTAAGAAATTTACGCGACGATATAACCGAAGTTGTATACATTGTATGCAGTATTGTATAAACTGCCTTCTGACCGTAATGATTAAAGTTTCGAGCAAAAAAACCGGTAAATCAACCGGTTTTTTATCAATAGCAAATTTCTGGAAGCTATTACCGAATAATGATCGATCCCCCAAAGGTCTTGTCTTCATCTACCTTCGCAGGATTACCGTATATTTCAATCGTTCCACCGGCTGTTACATTGGCTTCTACATATTCCTTTGAGTTAACAAAGGCTTTGCCGCCTGCAAAAACAGTTACCTCCGTCTGCTTGGTTGCCAAATCTTTTGCGTGGTATTCCCCACCTGAACGTACCGCAGCCTCTTGGTTCGGTGATTTCCCCGTTACCCATATCCTTCCACCGGTTATCGCTTTAGCATCTAAATTTGTCGCATCGACCACTATGTGCAACTGGGCGCCTTCTTGCGAACGCAGCTTCAGGTATTTGTTGGTTAACGCTTCTTCGGAAGTTATCTTGGCCCCTTCGTTAGCGTCTACCAAACCAATTTTCTCCGTGTAATGTAACTCTACGTACGTTTCATTACCATCGAGAAATTCATCTAAATCCATCCGGATTTTGAGGAGTCCATTGTCATTGACAATTCGGACATCGTCTTGGTCATCACCAGAAATTATGGCCTTGTTTTCAGAAGATTTGACCAAGGTGACTTCGACCCTATCAAAAACTTTAAGCTCGCTGAATTTTTCAAGGTCGATAGTGGTTTTTTGTGCTATTACTACGAAAGAGTAAAGTGTAAATAGAAGAAAAAGTGTTCTAGTTTTTTTCATGTTATCAGTTATAGTGAATATTAATTGTGCTTAAAATAAGCAAATTTCTCTAAGAAAGTGTTTTGCAATAAGTGATTAAGTTTTGTACTCAAGATGTTATATGAACAAGGAGACTACCTAATTCAATAAAATATTATTAAAACCGACTTTTCGCTAGATAGGCAAGTTCGTAGCGGAATTATTTAGACTAAATCCGAAGAGTATTATTCTACTTCGACGGAATCCAAAATCGCAATCGGGTACGCTACAAGTTCCCCAGTTTTCTTATCAATTGGCATCTGCGCATCAACATCTTTCAAATGATTAGTTAGTGTTTCGGCCAATTCTTTTGACTTTTCTGTATTTTGCTCAAGCAAATTCTCGGTTTCCCCGATATCTTCTTTCAGATTAAAGAGTTCCATACGTCTATCCGCATGGTAGTAAATGAATTTCCAGTTGCCCTTTCGAACAGTACTTGCCGCACCGATACCAGGACCTTCAGGACCCCATTCGTTGGGATAGTGCCAAAAAAGTGGTCTTACCCCCGCATATTCTTTCTCCCCAGTGAGCGCAGAAACGAAGCTTTGTCCATCGACCTTTTGTACTGTCTTCAGACTATCGATACCCACCATTTCTAAAATTGTCGGGTAGAAATCTTCGATAATGACTTGATAGCTTGACATGGACTCGGGTTCAACTTTTCCTGGCCATTTAACTATCATCGGCTCACGAATGCCGCCTTCGTGCATTGAGCCCTTTCCACTAGAAAGCGGTTTATTGTGGGTATGGGGCTCCCCGCCACGTGCATGCGCGCTCAGACCTCCATTATCCGACATGAATAGAATAATCGTATCATCGGCGATGTTTTTTTCTTCCAAATAATCCATAATATCGCCTAAACTTTTATCCATGCCCTCGACCATAGAAGCGTATTTGGCTTCGGTCGAATCCAAACCTTTTTCAAGGTATTTTTGAACATACCGTGGGTCACCCATAATCGGGGTATGAACGGCGTAATGCGCCATATACAGAAAAAATGGCTGCTGGGTGGTCACTGCGGTATCTATAGCCTTGAGAGCCTCTTGGGTGAGTGCTTCGGTCAAAAAGATATCCTGACCATGATATTTTTCCAACCCCGGAACAGCCCAAATTTCTTTACCCTCCTTTCCGTTACCGAAGTTTTCAGCCCCCAGATAGCTTTCGGGTGCACCAGCTGCATGTCCTGCAATATTTATATCAAAACCAAGGTTCAAGGGATTTTCACCGGGTGTACCAATGGCACCTAGATGTGCCTTACCTGCATGTACGGTATAATAACCGATATCGTTGAGGGCCTGCGGCAAGGGCATAGCATGAACAGCCTTCGGGTCACCGGCGACAGGACTCAGCCCATTGACATTCCATTTCGGGAATTCTAAGGAAGGATGATTCTTCTCCATAGGCTGAATAGAATCTTTATGCAGCGTCCAATTCGTAACACGGTGGCGAGCAGCGTTCATTCCGGTCATTAGACTTATGCGCGTTGGCGAACAGACCGGCGTGGCATAAGCTTGGGTAAACTTCATGCCCTCGGAAGCCATGCGCTCCATATTCGGGGTACGGTAGCGATCATTGAAAGGCGTGCGTTCGGTAAAAAAAGGAACAGAGGTATCCTGCCATCCCATATCATCTACTAAAAAAAGTACGATGTTGGGTGGTGTTTCCGATATCTCCTCAGGCTCACAAGAGAAAAAAAGCACCAATCCAAAGAATGTGGCAAAGCAAACTAAAAACTTATTTATTGTTTCGTTCATATCTTCATTTCGAATTTCGAAATCATGGGAACAATCGGGTCATGTGGATGACTCTTCCTCATATTTAGTGCTTTGGGACCAGGCCCAACAAATTCTGTTTTTCTGGGTTCGATGGTAATACCATGCTCTTCAATTTTCATAAATGTGAATAATGGATCTTTGTACGGAATTGTATACTTAATCCACTCAAACTTTTCATCAATTTCCTTGCTATACCGTAGTTTTTTGTAATCATCTCCGACCCATCGATACGAGGCACTGTTAATCTGCACGTAATAAATACCGTTGATTTGTGTTAAAAAATCAGTGTGGTGATGTCCACTTAAACATACCAGTACTTTTTGAAATCCAGCCTCTTTATTTGCGCTTTCCAAAATCTTTTGAACATCTTTTAGGTTCGTAATACCACCTTCCTCCAATTCCAAGGTTTGATGACTGAAAACTATTGTTGGCTTATCAGTATTTTTTAAATCTTCTTTTAACCATTCCCGTTGCTCTTTTCCAATGTAGCGATTATAACCTGACCACGGTTTGGGGTTGGCATCGTTGCCATCTAAAACTATAAAATGAACTCCTTTCTTATCAAAAGAATAGTAGTTCGCGGTCATATTCCAAAAGGCCCTAGCTTGATCTTTTGTAAATCCGCCATCGGTATCATGATTTCCCAAAATATGATACTTGTCTCCTTGATGATTATTCCAAATTTCTAAAAAATCTTTATTTCTTTGGTGGGGAATACAAAAATCGCCCATTTGAATTATAAAATCTAAATTACGTTTATTTACTTCGCCCAAAAACTCCTGTAATCTTTCATCGGCATCATGCATTATATCTTTATGTACATCGGCTATTAATCCAATTTGAAGGGGTTCCCTAATATTGACCACTGCAGAAAGGTTTATCGGCAACAACGTCGACGCGGCTCCCAGTGTCGAAAGTCTGACAAAATTCCGTCTTGACAGGTTACTCGCGACCTTTTTTGATTTTTGCCTCTTCCTTTCCATATGATGATTTTTTCCTTCCTATAGGTTTAGCAAATAATCAGATTAGTCAAAAACTTCTAACTGGCTCCATTCCATATTATTGAATTTGGGGTCGTTCAATTGTTTCTGACCACTCGTACTTCGACCGTTCTGAATTGTAGTCATAAGCAGTTGTTTCATTTCTTCGACCACTTCTGGTTTTTCTTGGAACAAGTTGTCTTGTTCTTCAGGGTCTAACGTCAAATCATATAATTGAATGCTTGGAAGTTTATCAATACCTTCCATATTAGGCTTAGGGCTACTCCAGCCACCCGATCCCGGAGCCATGATCAACTTATAATTTCCTTGTCGGATGGCAAAGCTTCCATTTATTGAACTATGGATGGTGGTTGTTCTACCATATTCCATTTTTGAAGCCTCAGAAAACAGAGGAAGCATCGAGAAACTATCTTCGCCTTCGCCATCCTCTAAATCCAAATCAATAATATCTGCACAAGTGGCCAAGAAGTCAGTTGTGCAAATGGTCTTTTCAGAAACGCCGCCAGGTTTTATTTTCAAAGGCCACCGTACGACAAAAGGTACGCGATGACCTCCTTCAAAAATATCGGCCTTATGACCCCGATAGATTGCGCTAGGGTCATGACCCTTTTCGCCCAAAATTTCAAAATCAGCTTGGGGAGAACAACCATTATCACTGGTGAAAATCACCAGCGTGTTATCAGCAATACCCTGTTCTTCGAGCAGCGCCGATAACTTGCCCATGTAATCGTCGATTTGCATTACAAAATCAGCGTAGGGGTTTAAACCGCTTTTACCCAACCAGCCCTCAGTAGGCAAAATCGGTGTATGTGGAGAAGGCAAGGCCAAATAAAGATAAAACGGTTTTTCTTCTGACGCCTTCTCTCGAATAAATGCGAAGGATTTTCGAAAAAAATTAGGGGTAACATCATCATGCTGAAAATCATCTCCTGTCGGCCCTTCGCGCCACCATGTATATTTGCCCTCATCAATAGTAACTTTTGTTGGAACGGAAGTAGGTATTCCGTTTTCGACGTAAACGTAAGGCGCCATATCTAGTGACCCGGAGTGGCCATACGAGTAGTCAAAACCCAACTCTTTGGGTCCATTGGCGATTGGTTTTGAGAAGTCGATATTTTTATAGTCCGTAGCATTCCAACCTGAACCTTTGACACTATCGCCCTCGGTCAAGGCCCAATCCCATCCTAAATGCCATTTGCCGACAAAGCCTGTCTGATAACCTGCTCGTTTCAATAATGAGGCCGTCGTAGTCCTTATATTCGGAATCAAAGCTTTTGAAACTCCTGTCAAAACACCTTGTTTTAATGGACTACGCCAATTATACCTCCCGGTTATAATTCCATATCGTGTAGGTGTACAAACCGCTGAGGAGGTATGGGCATCAGTAAATTTCATTCCCTCAGCAGTCAATTTATCGATATGTGGCGTTCGTATTTTTCCTTCGGGATTAAATGAACCGATATCACCATATCCCAAATCGTCGGCCAAGATATAGATGATGTTCGGTAAGCTTTCCTTTTTTTCGACGGGTCTTACATTCTCTTTGCAAGAAAACATGATGAAAGTAACTATAAAAAACAAAAGTAAAAATCGAGGTGTTGGCATATTATCGGACATTAAAACGTTTTTCTAAAAATACATAATCACCGGTAGTTCTTTCGTATTCAAGAAAACTATTTTTGCAGTGGCCGAACTTTGCCCTAACTTTAATTTCTAATCAAATACCCATTTCAACTGTATTGCATCGTCGACATAGAAACCACTGGCAACAGCATCAAAGGAAACAAGATAACCGAAATTTCGATTTTCAAATACGATGGTTATCAGATTGTCGACGAGTTCACCTCACTCGTGAACCCCGAATGTGAAATTCCGTATTTCATTACGCGACTTACCGGTATCGACAATGACTTGGTACGAAATGCCCCTACCATAGAAGAAATTGCCGATACTATTCTTAAGATTACCGAGAACGCGATTTTTGTAGCCCATAGCGTAAATTTCGATTATAATATTATCAAGAACGAGCTCAAAAACCTAGGAAGAGATTTCGTGCGAAAAAAGCTTTGCACGGTAAGACTATCACGAAAATTGATTCCAGGCTACAACTCCTACAGTTTGGGAAAACTATGTTCGGCATTGGGCATCCCTCTAGCCGATAGGCATCGCGCCAGAGGCGATGCCCACGCCACTACCCTATTGTTTCAAAAACTACTACGTACCGAAAGTGCCGACAAAGTTTTTAAGTCATTTTTGAACGCCCGTTCTCAAGAGGCAACTTTACCGGCTTCACTTCCGAGAGAGATCTTCGAGAGGTTGCCCACAAAACCTGGAGTTTATTATTTCAAGGATTCCAAAGGAAAGATTGTATATGTGGGCAAGGCCATCAATATTAAAAAGCGGGTGCTAAGCCATTTTTATGACAAATCGAACAAAGAAGTGCTTCTATGCCAAGCTACCGCGGATATTGATTATGAGCTTTCCGGCAACGAATTACTGGCCCTATTGATGGAATCTGTGGCTATAAAGCATCACTATCCACTATATAACCGCGCACAAAAACGAAAAATACAAGCCTACGGTATCTTCAGTTACGAAGATCGCAACGGCATACTGCACTTGGCATACAATAAATTGAAAATGGCTCCAAATTCGCTGACCGTTTTCTACAGTCCTACCTCTTGTAGACTTTACCTGGAGGAGGTTTGCAAAAGCTTTCAGCTCTGCCCAAAATATTGCCATCTGCAGGAGAATGTCAAAACTTGTTCGCACTATAGCATTACCAATTGCGCTGGGGTCTGCCGGGGCACGGAAACCGCTGAGAATTATAATGAAAAAGTAAGCGCTGCCTTGGACCACATCAAGTCGCAAAGAGAACATTTTATCATTAGAGAGAAAGGGAGGACTCCACTCGAAGATGCTTTTGTACTCGTTAAAGACAGTACTTATATGGGATATGGGTTTGTGGAAAAAGAATTCAACATAACATCATATGGAGACCTTGATGCATTTCTAATCCACCAACCGAACACTTTGGAAACCGAGAGTATTATCAAATCTTACGTCAGTAAAAACTCGAAGAACATCGTAATACATCAGGAAATCTTCAAGGACAAATATCAAGTGTAAGAGGAAGGAAATATTTTGGAAAGGGGCCTACTTGTTCATTTCTCTATACATCCGAATAACAAGAAACATCCATATAATGAATATAAGACCAACGAATATGGAATACAATAGTATGAAATCCACTACTTCTTGTGTTTGAGATAATTCATAAATCCTAAAATGGTCGGTGCCCAAAGACCAATAAAAATGGCATCTACCTTATCTCCAGTAAAGAATATCACTTCGGAAACGACTATGATAGATAGTACAACCAAAAGCATAATAAAGTTCATCGTTCCGATGCGCTCAATAAAATTTTTAATCATTCTGTGTACTAAAATTCCTATTAATATACTTAAAAGCAATTTAAAAACCTAAGATTTATTAGATTTTTCTTAACATTTGTAAAATTAACAAAAAACAGTTCAATAAGCTATTATATCGTAATTAAACTTAACCTAGGAGCATTAATTGAAAATCACATTAAGTCCAGAAGGTCAAAATGACGGTGGCTTTCTAGTTATCCTTTTTATCACCACTATTCAAAAAGAGCACTACCATGGTCACCAAACCGATACATACCAGCGCGAAAATGACAATCATAATGATACCATTTCCCCAGTTCACTAAGGGTAAAATTTGATTTTTCATAAGATAATATTAATTGCAGCCGCAAACTTATCCGATAATGCTTTATGAAAAAATGACATGTATCAGGTTTTTGAAATTTAGTTGGCCTTCAATAAAAAATCTCGAATAACATAGGCGTATATCCGAGATTGTTCAAATTTTTAATACCCGTCACTATTTGGAGTCTACTTTACAGGTTTCTAAACCGACCAAGGCATATAGCGGACAGAAACTCACGAGACTGGTCAGTACAAAAATGGCGGCTACTGCAATCAAAATATTAGAAAACGTACCTTGAACAACTTCAAAGTAGACCAAAAGCGCAGCAATTATGGCTACTAAAACACGTATGCCTCTATCCGCTTTTCCCATGTTTTTTTTCATCTTTTTCGTTTTACTTGTTAAATATTTCAATTATAACAACTACACCGGTAATAAGCCCTAGGCAAATTATGCATACCATCAACAACTTTCTAATTTTACTGATATTCATTCTTTATTCAATCTTCTGAAAAGATACTGAATTTTATAACAAAATTCAGTACAGGGTTGTCGGGCAAACGTAATCGGTTACCGCTGCCCCTGAAGCCTTGAGTTCAGCAAAACCACCAGCGATATCGATAAAATTATGAATTCCCCTGCTCTTTAGAATAGAGGCCGCTATAACCGAGCGATAACCACCTGCACAATACACATAAAAAGTTTCTTTTTTGGGAAACTCTGCCATATATCCGTTCAGAAAATCAAGCGGGGTATTTTTGGCATCCGCTACATGTTCAGATCGGTACTCACTTTCTTTGCGAACATCAAAAACCAGCTCCTTATTTGCTTCAATTTGTCGTGTGACCTCACCTGCAGAAAAGGAAGAAATCGTATCGTACTCTTTTCCGGCCTTCTTCCACCCTTTGAACCCACCTTCTAAAAAGCCAATTGTACCATCAAAGCCTACACGTGATAATCTCGTAAGGGCCTCTTTTTCCATACCTGTAGGAGCCACAAGTAACAACGGCTGTTCGGTATCGGCAATCAAAGCGCCCACCCAAGGTGCAAAATCGCCGTTTAAGCCTATAAAAATAGAGCGGGGAACGTGACCTGCAACAAAATCGTTTTGATGGCGCACGTCTAAAACTATCGCTCCAGTTTCGTTCGCCGCAACCTCAAATGAATCTGGAGACAATGCTGTGGTTCCCCTGTCGATTACATCACCAATGTCTTCATACCCTTCTTTGTTCATCTTTACGTTTAACGGAAAGTATTTGGGCGGTGGCAGCAGCCCCTCCGTAACCTCGGTAATAAACTCTTCTTTGGTCATGTCTGCACGTAGGGCGTAATTGACCTTTTTTTGGTTGCCAAGCGTATCAACAGTCTCCTTCATCATATTTTTTCCACAGGAAGAACCTGCACCGTGTGCGGGATATACGATGACTTCATCCGCTAATGGCATTATCTTGTTACGCAGGCTGTCAAAAAGTATACCGGCCAAATCTTCTTGGGTAATTTCCGCTGCTTTCTGGGCGAGATCGGGGCGACCCACATCGCCTAAGAACAAGGTATCCCCAGAAAAAATTGCGTGGTCTTTTCCATCGACATCCTTTAGGAGATAGGTTGTACTTTCCATAGTATGGCCAGGGGTATGTAAGACCTTTATTGTAATAGCACCCAATTGAAACTCTTGACCGTCCTCAGCGATAATCGCCTCAAAAGACGGATTCGCGTTTGGCCCAAATACAATTGGCGCGCCGCTTTCTTTGGAAAGTGTAACGTGACCACTCACAAAATCTGCATGGAAATGGGTCTCAAAAACATACTTGATCTTCGCATGATCGGCCTTTGCCCTTTTTAAATAAGGTTCCACTTCTCTTAGGGGATCGATAATCGCTACTTCTCCTTTACTTTCAATATAATAGGCACCTTGTGCAAGGCAACCTGTATAAATTTGTTCAATTTTCATAATACGTATTTATTTATCGTCCCGTCAGTTAAGGTAATCTTCTCCACACTATCTCTAAGTCTTTTCCCACAGCGACCGAACCAAGTTCAAAATTAGGGTAAAAATAAACCAATTCCCAAGAGTAAACTGTAACATCAGTTACCGATTACCGTATTTTGGTAAGCTACTTTCGACCCTACAATAGATACGCTTTTGGGGTCATCGAAAAAGGCAACGGCCTCTTTAGTCTTTACAAAAAGATACTCTCGATGCAGTTCGTTAATGATTCCGCTGTTGAAAATGATATCGCGTGTCGGCCCGATTGCACCGGCTATGTAAAACGCTAGTTTTCTCTCATGTGCCTCATGAATAACCTTTACGAGCATTTGTGCCGCAGTGGAATCGATATAGTTGATGGCCTCGGCATTTAATATTACCCCCCTTAATCGATTTCCCTTTGCATCGATATGTTTGAATAATTGATTTTTAAAATAGGATGCATTCCCAAAATATAATTGGGCGTCGAAACGAACAATCAATAGGTCTTCACGCATAATGATCTCATCACCGAAACGATGTACATTTTTATAATAATCAGAATTTCTGATCTTCCCCAAAACTGCAAAATGGGGCTTTGAGGTGCGGTAGACCATTAAAAGCAACGAAGCCAGTATACCAACAAGAATACCTTGGGTTATACCGATAAACAAGGTCGCCAAAAAGGTAATGAATAGTACTACAAACTCGTCTTTGCGGCGCACCCATAAATGCCTTGCATACGGGATATCAATCAGGCCAAAGACGGATACCATAATTATACTGGCCAACACAGCGTTTGGCAAATAGTAGAAAACGGGGGTCAAGAAAAGCAAGGTAACGACCACCATAACGACACTAAAAACGGCTGAAAGGTTGGTTTTTGCTCCAACGCTTTGGTTGATTGCCGAACGCCCAAAACTTCCCGTGGCCGGATACGATTGAAAGAAAGATCCCACCATATTTCCGGCACCCAAAGCCACCAGTTCTTGATTGGCATCAATGGTTTCTTTGCCTTCTTTTTCTTCCAGGGCTTTTCCGATGGAGATAGCTTCCAAATAACCCACCAGTGCCAAGGTCAGAGCGATAGGCCAAACTTCTAAGGTATTATTCAGGCCGATATCCGGTATTTTGAAAGTGGGCAATCCACCGGGAATAGTTCCGACAATCTCCACGCCAAACCCCTCCAGACGCAACCCATACACTGCCAAGATACCCAAAATAACTACCAATAATATCGAAGGTATTTTTCGATTCCATTTTTTAAGACCGATGATGATGAGAATGCCCAATATACCGATACCAAAATCGTATAGATTCGTTTCCGCCAACTTTTCGAAAGCATTGCCGATCAAAATGTGAAATTTGCTACTTTTTTCAATATCGACCCCCAATAAATGATTTAATTGACTGAACATAATAATAATCGCAGCGGCAGAAGTAAAGCCACTAATCACGGGCTTGGATAGAAAATTAACCAAAAACCCCATACGGCAGAGCCCCAGAACAAATTGAATTGCTCCGACCAGAAAGGCCAAGAAAACAGCCATAGCAATATAATTTTCAACTCCTGTAATAGCCAATGTTCCCAACCCTGCAGCAACCAAAAGTGAATCCATTGCGACAGGACCTGTGGCCAATTGTCTGGAGGTACCTAAAAACGCGTAAATCAAAACCGGGAACAATGCTGCGTATAGTCCATAAACAGGAGGAAGGCCAGCAATCATTGCATAGGCCATACCCTGCGGAATCAAAATAATACCTACGGTAATACCAGCTATTAAATCTTTGGAAAACCAATTCTTTTTATAGTTGGGCAACCATTGCAAAAACGGGAAGAAGTTTCGCATAGCGCAAAGGTAAGGTTAAATCTAAAATGGCAATGTTACTTGGGTTACAGGGGAGTGAAGTTCAAGCTCAAGCTCAAAAGTTCAAATGTTCAAACGTTTTCGTGTTCTTGGAGTATTTGTAAAGAACGTGTTCATTGAATATTTCCACCCACCGGAAGTCCGCTAGGAACGGATTCAGGAATCGACTTGTCAAAGCTATTGTCGTTCAGGGTATTCAAAAACGATATGATCAATGACATTTCCTTCACACTCAATTCAAGCTCGCGAACGAAGGGATCATATCTTTCGACAGGAACGTTCGGGTTGCGTACCTTTCCATTAGAAATATCCTCATAAAACTCAAGCACGCGTTTCAAACTTTGCAAGCTACCATTGTGCATGTAAGGCGCTGTAAACCTTAGATTTCTCAAGGATGGAGTCCGAAAGGCGAACGTATCTTTTACACCGCCATCAGGTTTCGGAAGTTTATTATTTTCCGGACTACCCAATACGTGCATCTTGTAGTCTGAAAACATGGGGCCGTTATGACAGTTCACACAACCAACCGATTTAAAAAGGGCAAAGCCTTCTTTTTCCGAAATGAGAATGGCCTCATCATCACCACGCATATAGAGATCGAATCGTGAATTATTTGTGACGATAGTTCGTTCGAAGGTCGCGATGGCTTTTCCTAAATTTTCGATGGTAATTGGATCCTTTTCATCGAATGCCAGTTCAAAGTGTTTTTGATATTCCGGTATGTTTTTCAATCTGTCGACAATGATATCTAGTATCTCGGTTTCGGTAAAGCCGTGGCCACGCATTTCCTCAAAGGCCTTGATAGGTTCAAGAGCTTGGGACTCGAGGCTTTTCACCCTATCGTCCCAAAACATGGTAGCCTGTTCTGGATTATATCGGTTGTTCGGATCTATTCCGTTGAAAGCGGTATTGATTATCGTCTGGGCGTTTCGCTTTACAAAGGGAATATCGTTCGGCGTATTGAATTTGCGTTTACTTCCAAAACCATGGGAGTTTGGACCTATGCTGATATCTAAAAACTCGGCATAGCCGTTATCGGGATGATGACAAGTTGCACAGGCCACATCTTTACTACCTGAAAGAATCGGGTCGTAAAAAAGTAATTTCCCCAAGGCCTCCTTTTCGAGTGATGCTGGATTGTTGGACGGCGATTTTACCGTTTCGGGTAAAGCCGTAAACCGCGTTATAACCCGGTTTTTCTTTTTTGATTTTTTTTGCTCTTTTCTGGAATCGGCACAGCCGGCCAAAAATAATGGCAATAAAAAATACAGTAAAATCTTTTCTACTTTCCGCATAGCTCAGGTAGAACCCTAGAATTTCAAAAATACGGATTCCAAAGGAAGTAGAATATGACTTTTGTCAGGTAATGCTAAAGTTCATTTCACCTGGCAGTGAAACACAACAGACTAAAGGCATAGACATACGAGTGGTTTAGGTAGAAATGTTAGCCCTTTCATCTTCAGAAACTGTCCAAAGTTCTACAGCGATTAAATAACCCGTAACAATGAGCTCAAGCAAAAATACCTTAGCCCCAAAACAGTAAGACTTTGGTAATACAAAAAGCCCAGTACAATCGTAGTCCAAATTGAGAAGATTGGCTGCCGAAATACCCTTCAAATAAAGGCTTCTACTCTACGTGACAAACAAATAACAGCACAAAGAATAAACAGCGAATATACGAGCGGCTGCAGCCCAAACATTAAGTATGTTTTTGGCATTCCAAATGTGCTTTCAAACTGGGCTAGAATTGAAGCCAAACAAAAAGAGATTAAAATTGCGCCAAGACCATCAATTAGAAAAAGCTATTTTTAACTGGATATCAGTTTATTAAGAACTGCCCGGATTCTGATAGTAATAGGTATTTCTATTGTTCTTGGGTTTGCTGAACAAGTTTAAAAGAGTTCACTTTTATAAATAGAACGCTATTCACTACAGCTCCAAAATTTTAATACGGTTACGGTGCATCTCAATTTTTTTTTCATTTTCCAACTTTTTTAACAAACGGGAAATTACGACGCGGGACGTATTCAGGTCGTAAGCGATCTCTTGGTGCGTAGTCTGAATGCAATCATCATGGTTTACCTTGGCCTTGTCTTGCAGATGCTTGAGCAGGCGCTCGTCCATACGCATAAAGGCAAGGGTATCTACGGTTTCCAAAAGTTCTAACATACGGGTATGGTAACTATCTAAAATGAATTGGCGCCAAGTTCGGTATTTCGCCATCCAGATTTCCATTTTTTCTACAGGTAGCATCAACAGCTCGGTATTACTTTCGGCAACGGCCCGAATCTCGCTTTTATGCCTCCCTAAGCAACACGAAAAAGTCATGGCGCAGCTATCGCCTTTCTCCAAAAAGTAAAGTAGAAGCTCATCGCCCTGCTCATCCTCACGTAAAATCTTTATTGCGCCTTCGAGTAGTAACGGCATATGGGAAATAAGTTCACCGATATCAATGATCATGGTTCCCTGCAGAACATATTTTCGAATACCAATAGAGGCTATTTCCTCTAAAAGTGCATCTTCAAAAAGATAGCCATAATGTGTCTGTAGTTTATCTTTCATTCGTAATCATTCTTCCAGAGACTTAACAAATAGTTCAAAGCTATCTTATAACTTCACTAAATTGAGGCTGTGAAATGATTAACAGCCTGTATTTCAAAATCACTTAGAGTTTGACTGGAATTAACTCTCTGTAAAGAAATTAATTAAAATCTGCTAAAAAAATTCCAAATGAGCTCCATTGAATTAATATTTCCATTTTCCCCTTTAGGAAATCCATGCCCATAATCATCAACCAAATAATACCATACTTCATTTCCGTTCTTACCATCTGTATATTTATATGCCAATGTATTTGGGGTGACCTGAATTATCTCTTTTGCTTTAGTCTCATTTAATTGCGCCCAAAATTCTATTATGGTTTTCATATCAGGGGCACCGCCCCACCCAACTGAGCTAAGGCTTCCATCAATAGGAATAACTTTATCCAATGCACCCGATATCTGTAAAATGGGTACTGGAGAAATATTATTTCGATTTCCCCAGGTTACACCTGTAACGGTACTATTTAAGCAAGCTGAAGCCTTAAACACATCCGGCCTTTTCGCTACCAAATAATAACTCATAAACCCTCCGTTCGAATTACCGCTGGTAAACGTTCTATCTGGGTTTAAACTATACACCTCCTGTAAATATTCAGCCAATGCCACGAGAAAACCAAGATCATCGGGGTTACTTTCAGGCCGTACTGAATTCCAAATAGATTTGCCTTTTCTCCACCAAGGAGATTTGCGGGGAAGACCTTGCGGATAAACAACCACAAATCCATTAATGTCAGCAATATCGTTCATGCCCATCCACTCTAACTTTGATGCATTTGCCCCAGTGCCATGAAGAAAAAAGACCAATGGCGCATTTTTCTTAAGATTCTTTGGCACATGCAACGTATATTTTCTATCTATATCATTATAATCGAAAGTTCTATTACAATTTTTACAGGGTTCCATCGTCTGCTTATTTTCTTCTTTCTGCTCCGACAAGAAGTTTCCTTTTTCACTTAAATCAGAAGAGTCAACCTGCTCCTCGCCAGATTCAATATTATCTATTGCTTCTTTCATGTCAAAAGCACTTTTTTGCTTAGCATCGCCACATGAGCTCAACAAGAATACACTCACAACAGCAAATGAAATAATGTATATCAATCGATTTTGTGTATTTGCACACATAGGCAATCTTCAAGAATTTTACAAAATTAAATTATAACTTCAAATAAAGGAGCTATACTAATAATACACTTCCAACACCACTAAATACATTTACCGCCAAAAATCGCACCCATGATTACAAACGGCGTAATCTATTGAAGGAAATTATTTTAACTAGGCAAATCAAAACCTGTATGAGTTTTAGTTTTCATATTACTGTACTAATTTATAGCTCTAAAATAAACCTTAAAAACCTGCTCCGAATCTTTTAAAAACTGAAAGCCCTCGTGTAAATTCTTTTGCTCCACCGCATAAGGATAAAAAGTAATCGGTTCGATGCAGACCATGTTCGGTACTTCCGTCCAAAGCATAAAATTATTGAAACCATCTGTTTTTATACGGAGCTGCTTTTTGTCTTTTAAAAGGATTTCGTCACAATCGGCAATTTGCAAAGCCCTACTACCGATTGCTATTATCTCTTCAAGGGAAATTGTTTTATCGCCAGCAACGATTTCAGGATTTTCCGAATACAATTTAAACGCAGGATGATACCCAAGCATATAAGGCGTATCGCGCGCTCCGGAAATCGTAAATGTAATTTCAAGTCCGTTCGATGTCAACTCAAACCGCTTTTGAAAACCAAAATCATATGTCCAGAATAAAAATTGCTTGTTAGATTTTTTGGGGAATTTTGAGTTAGGTACCGGAGTTCTGGCTTTATACATTTTTTCAAAAACAGCCTCCGTTTTCGATTGCGTCACAAGTTCATACTCCAATTCACGTAGCAGCCCATGCTGATCTTGAACGGCAATATCACGTGGGGTCTGCACATGAAAACCTGCCTCTGCCGTAGGACCAATAACCGGAAACATTTCGGTATCGGCACTGCGCCAGCCCGGACTACCCTTTTGATGGATATTTTCATGCCCATCAACTTGATAGCCAACGAGTTCACCGGCATCGATTTTTACTTCCTGATTTTTATTCCTTAATAAAATCATGTTTATGAAATCTATTCTAAAAACCCTTTTTCTTTCATCCAATCATCATTAAACATTTTACCAACGTAACGGCTACCATGATCATGGAACAAGACCACGACCACATCGTTATCGGTAAAATGTTCCTTGAGCTGTAGTACTCCTTTTATGGCCGCACCTGCAGAGTTACCCAAAAACATGGCCTCTTCTTTGGCCAGGCGCTGGGTATATATGGCAGCATCTTTATCCGTCACTTTCGTAAAACCATCGATGATATCAAAATTCACGTTTTTGGGCAGAATGTCTTCACCAATACCCTCTGTTATATACGGATAGATTTCATTCTGGTCAAAAATGCCGGTTTCGTGATATTTTTTAAAAACGGATCCATAGGTATCGACCCCCCAAATTTTAATTTTCGGATTTTTTTGCTTCAAATACGAACCGACGCCCGATATGGTGCCGCCCGTACCCACACCTACCACGAAATGGGTAATCTTACCTCCGGTCTGTTCCCAAATTTCAGGGCCGGTAGTTTTATAATGGGCCTTGCAATTGCTCGGGTTATCATATTGGTTTACGTACCAAGCTCCCGGAATCTCTTTTGCCAATCGCCTCGCCGTAGAATAATAACTGCGAGGATCATCAGGTTCCACATCGGTAGGGCAGACATGTACTTCACTGCCCATAGCCCTCAAAATATCAACCTTTTCTTTAGATTGTTTTTCACTCATGACACAAATAAGACGATATCCCTTGATTGTCGCTGCCAAGGCAAGCCCCATACCCGTATTGCCCGAAGTTCCCTCGACTATCGTTCCTCCAGGTTTAAGAACTCCTGCTTCTTCTGCATCCGCTATCATCTGAAGGGCCATACGGTCTTTAACAGAATTGCCCGGATTGAACGTTTCATATTTCGCAAGAACCAGACATGGCAGATCGGCCGTCAATTTGTTGAGTTTTACCAAAGGTGTATTGCCGATGGTTTCGAGTATATTTTTTGCGTAGTTCATTAGTGCAAAGATAACATTTGATTTCAGGTTTTTCGTTTCAAGTTTTAGATTTGATAGGTTATAAACTTGAAACAGGAAACTATAGAAATTAGAAACTTTTTACCTTATTCAAACTTGATAGCTTTCACGGGAGTAATCTTTGTAATAATATAGGATGGCACAAGTAGCATAAGCAAGCAGAGTAATAAGACCCCAATATTTAAGAAGATAACGGTTGCAAAATCAATATGAATGGGTATATAATCAATATAGTACTCCTTTGGGTTCGGGAATTTTAAGATCTTAAATTTATGCTGTAGCCATAGCGCGCCCAGGCCAATTATATTTCCCCATAGCAGTCCGATGCCTATCAGGTATGCGGCACTGTACAAGAAGATTTTTCGTATACTCCAGTTCGCCGAACCGAGCGCCTTTAAAATGCCGATCATTTGGGTACGCTCCAGAATCAAGACCAGTAAAGCCGTAATCATATTGAACCCGCTAACTATGATTACAATACCGATAATGAGTATAATATTAAAATCGAACAGGTTGATCCACTCGAATATTTTGTAATACTTGTTTACTATAGTCTGTGTATCTAAGGTCGACACGGTTTTACCGTAAATCTCCTTACTCTTCGCATCGATATCATCGAAACTGTTCAAGAAGACCTCAAAATTTCCGATTTGATTCGGCTCCCATTTGTTCATTCGTTGAATATGGCGTATATCCGTAAAAAGATAAAGACCATCGAATTCTTCAAAACCGCTATCATATAATCCTGTAATCGTAAACCTGCGCTGGTTGGGCATTTTTGAAACATCGCCATCCTTCAGAAAAAAAGCATAGAAATCATCACCTGTTTTTAGTTGCAAACGATTTGCCATTAGTCGTGACATCAGAACCTGTTCGTTCAGCTCACCACTATAATCGGGCAATTTGCCATCGACAATATACTCTTCAAAGACCGACCAGTTGTAGTCGCTGCCAACGCCCTTTGCCAAAATACCCTCAAAAGTATCTTCGGTACGGATGATACCTCCCTTGTTGGCAACCGCTTGCACATGTGAAATACCTTCTATTGTTGTGAACTCCGGGTAAAATTCCTGTTCTAAGGAAACGGGCACCACAGATACATCAGAGGCATTGTTATCGTAATTTGAAATCTGAATATGCCCGTTAAAGGCAGCTACTTTTTCACGTATTTTGTACTTTAGACCGATACCCGTGCCAATAGCTATAAGCATCATCACCATACCCAAGGTAATAGCTGCAATCGCTATTTTTATTATTGGTGCAGAAATACTAATTTTATTTGCCTCACCTTTGATGAGTCGCTTAGCCAAAAAATATTCAAAATTCAATCTATGGCATTTTTAAGGTCGTTCAAAAGTACAGTTTTCATTTGGTTTTTAGTATTTCTTGCCTGTGGAAACAAGGCTAAAATCGAGAAAACCACAGTCGATTCCGAGGCAGTCTCAAAAGACACTGTGATACTAAAACCTGTTATAGTTGCCGCCAATCGAACCGATTCTTATCTACCGGCTTTACTAGGCAAAAAAGTGGGTGTGGTCGCCAACCAGACCAGTATCATATTCAAAAGTACGGACACGGATCCTGCTTCGGCAACCGATAAGCTAGAATCACTATTATATACACATCTTGTCGATTCGTTGATTTCCTTGGATGTTGATATTAAAAAGGTGTTTGCCCCCGAACATGGTTTTCGAGGAGCAGCCGACGCAGGTGAAAAAGTAAAAGATGGTGTAGATGCCAAAACGGGATTGCCCCTGATTTCCCTGTACGGAAAAAACAGGAAGCCCACGGCGGAGCAGATGAAAGACCTAGACATCGTACTTTTCGATATTCAAGATGTCGGTGTACGCTTCTACACCTATATCGCGACCTTACAACTGGTGATGGAAGCCTGCGCAGCAAACAGGGTACCCATAATTGTTTTAGACCGCCCGAACCCCAATGCCCATTATGTAGACGGCCCGACTATGGAAAAAGCACATACAAGCTTCTTAGGAATGACCGAAATACCATTGGTCTACGGAATGACCATTGGCGAATACGCTCAAATGATCAACAAAGAAGGATGGCTAAAGGATAGTAAAAAAGCCGAGCTCACCATCATTACATTAGAAAACTGGACTCATGAAACTTCTTATAGTCTACCAGTAAGACCTTCTCCAAATTTGCCAAATGACACCTCAATAAATTTGTACCCAAGTTTGGGGCTTTTTGAAGGAACGAATATCAATGCGGGGCGCGGTACCGAATATCAGTTTCAGCGTTACGGAGCGTCTTTTCTAGATAGCACCCAATACAGTTTCAGTTATACCCCAAAACCTAATTTTGGGTCTAAAACCCCGAAACTGCAAGGTGAAAAGTGTTTTGGAAAAGATTTAAACGAGATTTCAAGAATGAACGAGGTTTCGCTGCAATGGCTCATCGACGCCTATATCAATGCCAAGGATAAGAGCCAAGTCTTCAACAAAAGTGGGTTTACAAATCATGCCGGCACCGAAGAACTTCAAAAACAAATTGAAAACGGGCTTTCTGAAAAGGAAATTAAGGTGACTTGGCAAAATGATTTGGAAAATTTTAAAAAAATAAGGGCCAAACACTTACTTTATTGAACATTCTGAAAACAAAAACTATTTCAAAAAGCTAAGAGGGAGATACTTCAAATAATCTACTATTTTGCTAGGTTTTCTCTGCTATATTTTTGTTGCCCTTTCCAACTTCAAGAGCTTGTTTACTTCAAGCCATAATACCAATTTTGACCTTCCCGGGGTACTAATAGCTTCAGAATCATGAAAAATACTTTCAAAAATAGAGCGCTTTTGAATCACCCGTTCCGTATCATCTTCAAGATTACTGTAAATCATATTCCATTCCTTGAACATGCGAAAGAGGCTAGGTTCCGAATTTAGCAAGATAATATCCTTGTGACTATGGTCTTCCTTAATTCGACCATAGAGGCTAGTTACAAGTTCTTTTTCACCTTCAATGAGCTGTACGAATTTTCCATTGTGATGAAGCAAACAACCTGTGATGTCTTCCTTTTTATTAAAAGCAACCGCTTTTTTTACCATTTGTTTAATTTCATTCCGATTGAAATGGGGCAAGGCAATAGATCGGTAAACAATTGAAAACATATACAGATGAATGAATAAACATTTGTAAACAACAAGGCTTGTTTTTAGAACAGAACGTTACGCTAAAACCATAATTTAAGGGAATTTTTCGAATTACCGCCAGTTCTGTACAGACATTTTTTTGCACTATCGTAACTTTCATCTACAAATTAGCTACACTACCTCAGCGCTAACCAGACTCATTTCAACAACTATTCCATTGGTAATTCGGATGAATCTACCGTCGGCCTGCGATATTTATGAAAGGGTTGTTTGAGTAGACCAACAATGCTTCCATTCTCTACTTCGTCGGGAAAAGTATCGACTCCGTAGACAATGGCCTCTCGGTCAAACTTCAGGTAAGTACCGAAAAATCGGTCCCAAATAGCGAAGATATTCCCGTAATTTGAATCTGTGCATGGCAGCTTGTAATGATGGTGTACCTTATGCATATCAGGAGAAACGATTACCCAACTCAGTATTTCATCTATTCTACGGGGCAGTCTGATATTGGCATGACTAAACTGGGTCGCCACCAAAGAAAGCGATTGATATAACATGACGATACCGATCGGTACACCGATAATAAAAATACCCGTTAAGGTAAAAACAAATCGTATCATACTTTCTAAAGGATGGTGGCGATTGGCCGTGGTCGTATCGACGTTATGATCTGTGTGGTGCACGAGGTGAATCATCCATAAGGGTTTTACCTTATGCTCGACGAAATGGGCCAGGTAAGCCCCTATAAAATCCAAAAGCAGCACACCTAATATTACATAAAGCCAAAGAGGCATCTCAGGCAGCCAATTGATGATGCCGAAATCGTTGGTGACCGTCCAGTCTGCCGTTCCTAACAACAAAAATGCAAGGGCAAAATTTACGATAATAGTGGTGAACGTAAAAAAAAGATTGGGAAGGGCATGTCGCCATTTTTTGTAGTTAAATCTGAAAAGGGGAACGGTACCTTCGAGCAACCAAAAAAAAGTGATGCCCACGACCAATATCAGCGAACGGTGTAATGGAGGTATGGTCTCAAAGTAATTGATAATGGATTCCATTTCGTGGGTTTCGGGTTTCGGAATAAATATACGAAAGTTAGTTTTTAGTTAGAAGAATCAGTAATCAGTAATCAAAATTATCTTTTCAAAAGCATAAAACTTACAACTACAGAATGCTTCTGCCTACTACTACCTTTTTTTCGCGCAACCGTTCTATTCTTGGTTTCATACGGCTCTTATAGGTCATGAAACTTCTTAAAACTCATAAGCTTACTTTATAAGGTACTGTAAATGGAAACTGCTAGCCACCAACTCTTTTCTTCATCGCCTCGACAATATTGTAAGCAGCTGGACAAACTGCAACATTCTTTAGGGTAAGATTCGTGATTTGATGAAACTTCTTTCTATCCGTATGCGGAAACTCACGGCATGCTTTTGGTCGCACGTCGTATATAGAACAATAGCTATCGGCTCCTAAAAAAGCACATGGCACTTTCTGAAGTACATAATCGTTGTCTTCATCCACGCGAAGATACTGTTCGATAAACACCTGTGGCTTTTGCCGAAAATGTTTGGAAATTCTTTCAATATCTGCATTTGTGAACAAAGGGCCCGTGGTCTTGCAGCAATTTCCGCATTTTAAACAATCGGTACGTTCGAATTCTGCTTTATGCAACTCTTGCATTATATAATCAAGATTCTTTGGCGGTCGCTTTTTCAGCTTGGTGAAGAATTTTTTACTTTCGTCATAGCTTTCCTTTGCTTTTTGTGGAAGTTGTGCTATTTCAGCATCCATGTTTATCGATTTTACGCCCAAAACTAGACAAGAAATGTCTAAAAAGCCCATTTTTGCAGAATAAATATTCCATGTATGAGCGACGTTTTTGGAATGGCCCTTTTAGATTATCAAAAGGGAAATTATACTGAAGATATAACCACTTTTTCTTCTTTGGATGAAGAGGATGCTATTCCCCTACCCTATCTTTTTCGAAAGTATGGCGACATGCCCATTCTCGAACAAAAGGCCTTGAAACTTTGTAAGGGAAACATTTTAGATATTGGTTGTGGTGCCGGAAGCCACAGCCTCCATTTACAGCAAAAAGGTTTCGAAGTTATGGCGCTGGACAGTTCGGTGGGCGCCTCAAAGGCCTGTCAACTTAGAGGCCTCAAAAATGTCGCACATTCGGATATTTATGATTTTTCCAAAGAGAAATTCGACACCCTACTAATGCTTATGAACGGTATTGGTATTGTCGGAAAATTAAAAAACCTCGGTCCCTTCTTCGCTCACCTAAAAACACTCCTTAACCCTGGGGGACAAGTTTTACTCGATTCTAGCGACATCATTTATATGTTCGACGAAGACGGCGACGGAGGGCGATGGGCCCCAAATTCCGGTTCTTACTACGGAGAAGTTGAATTCACGATGCAATATAAAAGTTATAAAAGTGAACCTTTTTTTTGGTTATATATAGATTATCGTAGATTACAAGACGCTGCTATGGCTAGTGGGCTTGCCTGCGAACTTGTAAGTAAAGGTGAACATTTCGACTATTTGGCAAGAATATGGGCCAAATAATGAATGAGTTTAATTTTTTATTTGCGTTCAAGCCCGCCTGCCAGACGGGCAGTAATGAAGACTTTTGTGCCCTAATGAAGGTATTTTTTAACGGCAGCGCTGGGCTACGCCAATCAAAAATGGCAAAAATAAGGGTTCGACCCCGAAGCTTCGCGAGTAGGTAAAATAAAAAGTTTAGACGAGTTTAATATGAAATGGAACGTTTCTTGCGTTATAGAAATAGCGACAAAAAGAATTTTATGAAAAAGACTTATTTTACCATATTCATCCTTTTTTTAGGGTTAATGTTAGGATGCTCTAGTGATTCCGATGACGATTCCCCTGAAAAACCGAAAGCAGTAGATAAAACAGCCAACCTTCAAGGAACTGGTGATTCTGCCCATGACCTATTGTCAAACGATAAATTCACTAAACTAAAGGTAGAAATTGCCTATGTTGATGGATTTCAACCTACTCAAGAAGCTATGGACGGTTTTGTAGCGTACCTAAAAAAAAGAACGTTCAAAGAAGTTGTCGATATCGAATATAACAAACTCGAATCCCCTAACGAAGAAAGCCTTACCCTAGATGAAATCTCAGATCTTGAAAGCGACAATAGAACGCTGTATAACGATGGCGATACCTTGGCCGTCTACATTTATTTCTCAGATGCGCCCGCCGACGGCGATGACGAAGATGAAGGTTTGGTAACCCTTGGCGCGGTATACCGTAATACCTCTATGATCATTCACGAGGTTACCGTACGAAAACTTGCCGATCAGAGTATCTTTATTTCTGATGCAGACGTGGAGAGCTCAACCCTGAACCATGAATTTGGGCATCTGTTCGGACTTGTAAATCTAGGTACCGAAACCGTAAACGACCATGAAGATGTTCAAAAGGACGACGACGGAGAAACAATATTGGACAGCGAAGGGAAGCCGCAGGGGAACAGTCATTGTAATGTGAAAGGGTGCCTTATGCGTGCCGAGTTACAATTCGGCGGACCTTCTAACAAAAGTAAATCAGCATATGCAAAAAGTGAAACCGGATTAAAGGCAGGATGTATGTTAAGCGGTAAAAGTGTGCTTAGCATGCTAGAAGTCCAAGCAGCAAAAGGGCCGCTGTCCGCCGCCCCTGGTTTAGATAACGAATGTCTTTTAGATTTGGCCTCCAACGGTGGACGATAACCCTCTAATTCCTGAATGGGGGGGGTATTTTATTTTAGGGAATATTCAAATATTTATGGGTCTGTAAAGAAACTTTCCATTTGGGGTTTTGCATCACGTAATCAACGATTAGTGCCGTTACTTTCTCTCGAACGCTCCATTCGGGCTGTAAATATAAAATACAGTTTTTATTGACCTTTTTAGCTTCCTGTTCGGCAAAAATCAAATCGTGTTTGTTGTAGACGATGACCTTGAGTTCGTGTGCCACATCATAAATTTTTCCTTCGGGCAGCTTGTTCTTTTTAGGAGATAGGCAAATCCAGTCCCAAGTACCTGTTAACTTATAAGCGCCGGAGGTCTCAATATGTGTTTGAAGATTTTTGTCCTTGAGGGCGTCGGTCAATGGCTGCATATTCCACGTTAGGGGCTCTCCACCAGTAATCACAATCGTATCGGAATACTTGGCGGCGTTTGCGACAATGTGTTCTATGTCGGTCGGCGGATGTGTTTCTGCATTCCAGCTTTCTTTTACATCGCACCAATGACAACCTACATCACAGCCGCCCACACGTATAAAATAGGCTGCCGTACCCTTATGGAAGCCCTCGCCTTGAATGGTATAGAACTCTTCCATTAATGGCAGCAAGGTTCCTTTATCGACCTCCTGTAAAACTTCCTCTTTTAGCATTTGCCAAAGATAAGCCCCCTCTAACTCCCCCACAAGGGGAGATTATTTCTTTTCCAATTTCCAAAACCCAAATTTAATTTAATGAATATGGATAATGGATACTTATGTCAAACACAAAAAATGGCGACCCTAACTCGAACCACCGAAAATTCCCCTATTTTTAGCACAAAATAGACCCAATGGCCAATAAAGAGGAATTCTTTAAACATATTGAATCCGGTTACGCGACCAAAGGCGATTACATTGTAATGGGTGCCGCAATGCTCGATGGAGAAGCTGTCACCAACGCCTATGTAAAAGTACCGCTCAAGACACTGAACCGTCACGGGCTTATTGCGGGCGCCACAGGCACCGGAAAGACCAAAACGCTTCAGATCATTGCAGAGAATTTATCGGATAAAGGGATACCAGTATTGCTGATGGACCTAAAAGGAGATTTGAGCGGCATTGCACAACCGAGCCCAGGGCATCCGAAAATCGATGAACGCCATGCTAAAATCGGGCTTCCGTTCGAGGCCAAAGCCTTTCCTGTGGAGATTCTTTCCCTTTCAGAACAGGATGGCGTTAAACTGAGGGCAACGGTTTCCGAATTTGGGCCAACTCTTTTGTCGCGTATTCTAGACCTTTCCGAAACACAGGAAGGTATCGTAGCCGTTGTCTTTAAATATTGTGATGATAATAAACTTCCTCTTTTAGACCTGAAGGATTTCAAAAAGGTATTGCAATATGCCACTGGAGCAGGCAAAGCCGAATTCACCAAAGACTACGGCCGCATTTCGACCAGCTCTACAGGTACCATCCTCAGAAAAATAATAGAACTTGAACAGCAAGGTGCCGATCTGTTCTTTGGAGAAAAATCGTTCGAAGTCGACGACCTTACCCGAATCGATGAAAATGGAAGAGGCTATATCAACATTATCCGGTTGACAGATATTCAAGATCGGCCCAAACTCTTTTCCACTTTTATGTTAAGCCTTTTGGCAGAAATCTATAGTACTTTTCCCGAGCAAGGCGATAGTGATAGACCCGAATTAATTCTCTTTATCGACGAGGCCCACCTTATTTTCAAAGAAGCGTCAAAAGCCTTACTCGACCAAATCGAAAGTATTGTAAAGCTTATACGCTCAAAGGGTATCGGTCTTTACTTCGTTACTCAAAACCCGACCGATGTACCCAATGCGGTGCTTGCCCAATTGGGCCTCAAGGTACAACATGCTTTACGTGCTTTTACGGCAAGAGATCGAAAGGCCATAAAATTGACCGCTGAAAACTATCCCGAATCGGAATTTTACGATACCAAAGAAGTATTGACCTCCTTGGGTATCGGCGAAGCGTTGATTTCGGCGCTTGATGAAAAAGGAAGACCAACTCCCCTAGCCGCAACGCTACTCCGCGCACCGATGAGCCGTATGGATGTATTGACCGATCGTGAGCTAAAATCTGTTATTGATACTTCGAAACTCGTCAAAAAATACGGAGAAATCATCGACCGCGAAAGCGCCTATGAAATTCTGAACGAAAAAATTGAAAAAGCCGAAACCGCTGCGGAAAAGGAGAAGGCAAAACCCCGAACTTCGAGCAGAAGAACCAGTACACGCCAAAATCCCATTATAAAAGTCTTGACAAGTGCAACTTTTATTCGCGGAGTTTTGGGGATTTTGAAGAAAGTTATGCGGTAATAAAAAACCGGAAAAGAGAACCGAAAACCAAAACCAAAAATATCATTTACCAAGAAACATATGAGAAGTATTTTAGTATTTATCTGTCTGGTTCTTTTATTTACGAGCTGCGAAAAAGAAAAAAATTCCACCTTCTTGATTACCAAAGACGTCGTCGGAAAATTAGATAAGATCAGCTTGGCCCGAGACCTAGAAGTAATTTATGAGAACGATTCTATCGCAAAAGATTCCGCTATTGTCAATGCCGCCAACAACAGCAAAAAAATAAAAGTTTTCGAGAAGGGCGGCAAACATTTGCTGACCTTGACCCCAAGTTCCGATAGTATTCCGACCATTGAGAATATTCGTATCGAAGATTCGCGCTTTACTACGGACAAAGGAATAGGCCTCGGCAGTACTTTTAAGGATATAAAGGATAACTATACCATACGAAAAGTAGTCACCTCGATGAACAATGTTGTCATTTTACTAAAGGACAGCGATGTGTATTTCACCATCAGCAAAGAACAATTACCTTCAAGTCTACGCTATGTTTCGAGTGTGAATATTGAAGCTGTACAGATTCCAGATGATGCCAAGCTCAAGTATATGATGGTCGCCTGGGATTAAAAACTAGTTCAAATACAAACTCAAGCGTGCCTTCCGTCGAAGTAGGTTCAAGGAAATTTTAACGCACGAAATAATTAAGTCCATCATGAATCCACTTTTGCAATATTTATTGGTAGAGCGTGCCAAGACCAAATTAAAGGGTAAAGGGGAAGCTAAAAAAGTCTCAAAACGGCAGCTTATAAAAGAAGTACGCTCAGGACAGGTCGAGTTGGCCCATGCCATTAAAGAATTGTTGTTCATAGCCATCGGCGTATGCGCAGCGGGTTTCGGACTAAAGGGTTTCTTGCTTCCCAATCAGTTTATCGATGGAGGCGCTACCGGAGTTTCCCTTTTGATACAGGTAACCTCAGAAATACCGTTGGGACTTTTATTGGTCATCGTCAACTTGCCTTTTATTATTATGGGCGCCAAAATGATAAGCAAAAAATTCGCTATCAAAAGTATCTTGGCCATCGTTGCACTTGCACTTGTGGTACATTTTGTTCCCTACCCCATTATTACGAGCGATAAACTTCTAATTTCCGTTTTCGGTGGCTTCTTTCTCGGGCTGGGTATCGGCATGGCCATGCGAGGGGGCAGTGTCATCGACGGTACGGAAGTGCTGGCCATTTACCTCAGCAGAAAATGGCACTTGACCATTGGCGATGTATTACTGCTCATTAATATCTTTATCTTTTCCGCAGGTGCCTATTTACTTTCCATGGAAGTTGCGCTCTATGCCATTCTCACCTATCTGGTTGCAGCCAAGACCGTTAATTATGTTGTCGACGGTGTCGAAGAATATATCGGGGTAACCATTATTTCGCCAAAGAACGAAGAGATACGTATCATGCTCACCGATAAAATGAGAAGGGCCTGTACAATATACAAGGGCCAAGGCGGTTATAGCCAATTTGGTGGCCAACGCAAGACTATGGAAATTATCTATACAGTATTGACCCGTTTGGAACTCGCCCGTCTAAGTACCGAAATCGATAAAATCGACAAAACGGCCTTTATTGTTATGGGCGTGGTCAAGGACATCAAAGGAGGAATGATAAAGCGGAAACCAATGAAGGAGTAGTCCTGTAAAACAATGACTACATTGGTTCATGAGCTTTTTTGAAACTGGTTACGATTTGTCATTACAAAATGTTTATGCTTCTCCGCCCATTCCGTCAGTTCGATAAGTTTTTGCAGGTATGAATGGCCGAAATCGGTCAGTTTATATTCCACACGTATAGGTACTTCAGGAAATAGTGTTCTTTCAAGATACCCATCACCTTCCAAATGTTTTAGACGTTCACTTAGTACCTTATTTGAGATGCCGTATACCTTCTTTTTTATCTGGTTGAAACGCAATACGGGATAGTAACCCAGATACAAAATGATAAGAATACTCCACTTATCGGAGGCCAAGGCCATCACATCGCGTATGGGACAATAGTGTTCAGTTCGGTAATCGATATGCCCAAACATTTTTTTGATTTTTTTTGCGACCCTAACTTTCTGGTTTTCAGTAATAGTTTCCGTTTGCATACGTAATGCTATTTTTGACACCTCTTTTCTTTGAGGAAAAGAAAGTGTACTTTAGTTTTTATTTCTTACCAAGTTACTTAAAGTAACCGAAATTACAAAGCATGCGAAAACTCTTGAACAAAATACTCCCAAAAGTATACAGGCTTTACTTCAATGTGCTGGTTCTGTTTTCCAAGAAAATAGCGGCCAAAAAAACGTTCGACGTCTTCGTTACTGTTAGAAAAGGAAAGGTTCTCCCACAACAACATGATTATCTAGAAGCTGCCAAAAATTCTATTTTGGAAGCATGCGGACATCGACTGCAGACCTATCTATGGCCCGGTAAAAAAGAGATGGTATTACTCGTACATGGCTGGGAGAGCAACAGTTTCCGTTGGCGTATACTTATCGAAAAACTACACGAGGCCGATTATAATATTGTCGCATTTGATGCCCCGGGGCATGGCCATTCTTCGGGCAAATATTTATACCTCCCCCTATATTCCGATTGTATTCAAAAAGTTATCGAAACCTATTCTCCTAAACATGTTATAGGCCATTCCTTTGGGGGCATGGCCATTCTTTTAGATGAGTTTAACCACCAGAATACCAATGTAGAAAAAATCGTGACCATTGGTTCGCCATCGGAGTTTTACGAACTGCTCGCACATTATCAAAAGCTTGTGGGTTTTAATAACCGTGTGCTAAATGCTTTTGAAACCCATATTATCAAACGATTTGGTATGAGCGTACGTGATTTTTCATCTTCGCGGTTCGTAAATAACAACACCAAACAGGGACTCCTAATACACGACGAACTCGATATGCTTGCCCCCTTTCATGCCTCTGAAAAAGTACATGCTAATTGGGAGGGCAGCACCTTTATTCGCACCAAAGGCTTGGGGCATTCAATGCATCAAGACGATATCAACAATAGAATCGTTAATTTTTTAGAGTCGTAGTGAAGAGCGTAATTCTCGAAATCTTTACCAGCAAAAAAAGCACCTTATTGAAAAACGGCAGAATAAATAATGGGTAATAAATGCAGTTTTGTTATCTTTTAGGAATTCTTCGGTGCCTATGAAAATCATCATAAATCTCATTTGTACGCTTGGTATTGTATTTTACGGCCAGGCCCAAATAATAAAAAAGACGATACCCAACAAACTGGTCGTTCTTACCTTCGATGATGCTCCGGCAAGTCACTATTCGGCAGTTGCGCCCTTGTTGCAAAAATTCGGGTTTGGTGCTACTTTTTTTGTTTGTGAGTTTCCGCCGAATTTCAAAGACAGTACCTTGTATATGAATTGGCGGCAGATTAAGGCCCTAGGTGATATGGGTTTTGAAATCGCCAACCATACTCAGACCCATGCCAATGTCACCAAACTATCACAAGCAAAGTTCAATAACGAACTGGGTTATATCGAGAAAAAATGTGATTCATTGCAGATTTCGAAACCTTCGAACTTTGCCTACCCCGGTTACGGACTGAACTCTGAGGTACTAAGATTTTTAAGAAAAAAAGAGTATGTCTTCGCCCGCGCTGGAGGTAGTAGAGCTTATGACCCGTTGACCGACCATCCTTATCTCATACCGAGTTGGGCGACCAACGCCGATAATAAAGACGAAATATTGGCCGCACTTGACAAGGCCCATGATGGGAAAATCGTAGTTTTGACTTTTCATGGTGTACCCGATGTTGAGCATCCTTGGGTAACTACGCCGCTCGAACTATTCAAAGAATACCTAGACTATCTGGCTCAAAACGGTTATAAAGTTATAGCATTAAAGGATTTGGAGGCCTACATCAATGTTGGTGAAGCCAAGAATACCATTGTTCCCGATTTAACCAAAGGACTTATGAACTAAACATATTTTTCATGCAAACCATCACTCCTTTCCACATTGCCATCCCCGTTCACAATTTATCCGAATGTCGAACATTCTACCGTGATGTGCTCCAATGCGAAGAAGGCCGAAGCAGTGGGCATTGGGTTGATTTTAATTTGTTCGGGCACCAATTGGTGATTCATTACAAACCAAAGACCGGGTCGGAAGACCTGCACCACAATCCAGTAGATGGTCATGCCGTTCCCGTACCGCATTACGGGGTAATTTTACCTTGGGACACATTTCAATCTTTTGCCGAAGAACTCAAAGGCAAAGGCGTTCAATTTGTCATCGAACCTTATGTACGCTTCGAAGGGCAAGTCGGGGAACAGGCGACGATGTTCTTTTTAGACCCCGCCGGCAATGCCTTGGAGTTCAAGGCTTTTAAGGATATGGGGCAGTTGTTTGCCAAGTGACGTCATTTCGAGGTGCATTTTCGCGACGAAGGAATCTGTTGAATGTGTGTTCCCAACTTACGGATTGCTGCGTTACCTAAAGCTTTTCGGTCGTTTTCAACATTTGTTCGTCTCCTCGCAATGACAGATTACTGCGACCAAGAGGTCGGGGTTCTATCCCAACGGTGCTTTTTTAATTCTTGCAACAATGCTTCGGAAAGTTCTTTACCATCACTTGTGGCCGTATTAGCCAACACATTACGTTGTTTCCGCATTCCGGGAATCGTGGTGCCGACCGTTTTGTTTTCCAAAATAAAGCGCAAGGCCATTTCGGCCATGGTCATTCCTTCGGGAATCAATGGTCGAAGCGCATCTGCATGGTCGACACTTGAATTCAGGTTTTCGGGCACGAAATAGGTGCCACGCCAATCGCCCTCCGGAAAGGTCGTTTCTTTGGTAAGGTTTCCGGTCAAGGTACCTTCATCAAAAGGTACACGAGCAATTACGGCGATGTCTTTTTCCTCACAAAGAGGGAAAAGAACGTCCTCTGGATTTTGATCAAAAATATTGTAGATGACCTGTACTGCATCGATGAGTCCTGTTTTTAGGGCCTCAATTCCGTTTTCGGGTTCCCATCGGTTTACGCTGATACCCATGGCCGCTATCTTTCCAGACTTTTTCAAATCTTCAATAGCACGCCGCCATTCGTCGCGATGCGACCAACCGTCGTCCCACGTATGAAACTGCAGCAAATCGATGCGCTCCATTCCCAAATTCGTCAAGGTCTTTTCGGTATATTCGATAATGTGGTTGGTGGGATAGGAATCTTCGAATGCATATTCCGGTTGTGCCGGCCATTGAAAATTTTTCGGTGGAATCTTGCTAGCTGTATACAATTTGGTCTTCGGATGCCTGCGTACCAATTCGCCCAACAGTTCTTCACTATGCCCTTCGCCGTACCCCCAAGCGGTATCGAAAAAATTAACGCCGTTTTCAACGGCCAAGTCCAATGACCGGGCAGACTGCTTATCATCGGATTGCGTCCAACCCGCCATACCCCACATGCCATAACCTACTTCACTTACTTGCCAATTGGTTCTTCCGAATCTTCTATAGATCATATTAATCCTTTTTGTTTTTGAATTTTTCTCTTGCCCAGACAAAGACTCCGTACAATATTCCAAAAATAACTCCGGTTTGTAGTTTTTCCAAAATTACTTCTTGGGTATATTCCTTTTCTAGAATAACGGATATAATCGTGAAAAGCAAAATTGCCGCCACTACTTGCGAAATCAATTTTTTGATGTCCATTTGCAAATTCAATATTAATGTTGATGAAATGCATCGGATACGAAACCTAAAACCACTGGAAGGGATTCGCGCCAATACGTCCAACTATGCCTGCCGTCGCGTACCCGATATTCATGCTGAATTTCTTTTTTGGTCATGGCGATATGTACCAGACTGTTGCCTTCAAAAAGAAAATCATCATCGCCACAATCGATAAACCACCTTACGGATTTGACATCTTCAACAGGAACTGTCTTTAGCAACTCCAACGCATTGTGCCGCTTGAAATAGGCTTCTATTTCCGCTTCGGAGTACTTAACATCTCTTTTTTTGAGACGTTCTTTAAAAACTTCAATGGTCAATGGTCCGATAGAGGCACTCAGCGGACAAGCCGACGAAAAAAGTTCTGGATGGTGCAGCGCATACATAAACGAACCACCTCCACCCATGGAAAGTCCAGCTATGGCGCGATACCGTTTTTCAGCTTTTATCCTAAAATTCTTTTCTACATGTGGCATCAGTTCCTCAAAAAAGAAATCTTCGTAACGCCAATCATCCCCTTGGTTAAAATAACCGCGTTTATCGGTATTGGCGTCGGGCATAATAATCACCATCGGAGTAGCTGTTCCATCCTTAATTGCATTGTCGGTAATTCGAAGTACTTCCCCAAATTGTACCCAACCCGTTTGGTCGTCGCCTGCGCCATGTAACAAATAGAGTACCGGATAGGAGCGTTCGGAAGTTTCATAATCCGGCGGTAGGTAAACGGCATATTTACGTCCCCCTTTCAAGATTTCACTGGTCATAGAAAGCTCGTCGTAGACTTTCCCGGTCTGGGCATAGACCGTAAAATGGATGAATGTCATCAGACATAATAGTAGCATGGTATCTTTCATAATCATATAATTAAATAAGGTACCCATATGGTCTGCCTCCCCCATTTGCTGCGAGTTGTGTCTAAGATGCTTTCGTGTATTTGCTAATTCACCAAATCTTTGGAAAAAAAGCATCAAAAAACAACTTCTTTTCGTAATCAACGGTATAGGTCGGGTAGACTCAATATCCATTGCTAAAAGCTGCATCCGCGTCGGCATAACAGCCTTCAAAAATAGGTTTCCAGATTTTTTTGACGGTAGCTTCTTGATCTTTTGATAGCTAGTTCCTCGTTTTCTCCTTAAAGGACAAATGTACATAAGCCAACAACGACAAAGCAGAAACTCTCAACCTAAGCATGACGTAAAACCTTGTATTCGCCAGATTAAAAATCTCGGTAATTTAATTCCAAATATTGATTAGCTTCCTCTTCGGCAAATTTTGCCTTTTCGGCATCCCAATGTAAAATCTGATTTGGAAAACGGCCCGCGATGGTTCCCAAAAGAATGGTTTCGGTCAATCGTGATGCATATGAAAACGGTGCACTGGTCTCGCCTTTACCCAAACAGGCATCGACAAACTGATGATAGTGCTTAGGACCTTCCGTATCATAGTTGCGTACAATTTCACCCAAATTATTGGCTTTTGACACTTCTGCAATCTCCGAGGATATATCAACATATTTTCCTTTGACGATTTTCTTGGGTAATTGCATAAAGTGAGGTAACAATAAACGCCCTTTTTTACCGATAAACATGGCTCCCTGTTCGGGCAGCTCACCCAAGCCAGCAGTTTTGGCATCGAGAGACATTTTATCTTCCATACTCGCCTCTTTAGACTGTTTTTTGTCGATCTGGGTTTTTGCCCCAGGTAATATGAGGTCTTCGTGTGCTGATGGCATTCCGGGTCCGTCGTACCATACCCATTTAAGCGACTTGGTGGTATAAGGAGTTTCAGGAAACTCATAAGTAACCGTATTGTTTTCCGGATACCCGAATCCATTAGGTTCGCGGCATTCATTCTTAATGGTCGAGGGAACATCTAACTGAAGGGCATTATAGGGGGTATCAAATATATGCACGCCCATATCCCCTAAAGTACCGCAGCCGTAATCCATCAGTTTTCGCCAATTACCAGGATGGTAATAGCCTTCTTTGTAAGGGCGCTCTTTGGCCGTACCCAGCCATAGATTCCAATCTAATTGAGCTGGCACGGGATCTTCCCCTTCGGGGGCTTCTCCATTATAGCCCCATGATTTGGGTGACCAGGCCCGTACGGTATGAACTTTGCCAATAATGCCCGATTGGATTAAAAGGGTGGCCAATTTGTAATCGTAAAATGAATGTACCTGAATGCCCATTTGTGTGACCAAATTCTTTTCTTTGGCCACTTTCATCATTCTTCGAGATTCTTCAACGTAATGTGTCAAGGGCTTTTGACAATATACCGGTTTGTTCATCTCCATAGCCATAATTGATGCGGGTGCGTGCGTATGGTCAGGGGTCGAAACAATAACTGCGTCGATTTCGTCGCCCATTTCATTAAGCATTGCGCGATAGTCAAAAAACACCCTTGCGCCCGGGTGTAATTTATGGGCCTTGGCCAGATTGATGGAATCGACATCACATAAGGCGACTACGTCAACGGCACCATGCGAAGAAATGGCGCCTAAATCTGAGGCCCCCATATTTCCGACCCCAATATGGGCGGTGCGTAAGCGTTTTTCCTGTGAAAAGGCCCAGGTCGCCGATGGCAATAGGGCAAATGATGATACTGCAGCTGCACTTTTGAGGAATTCCCTTTTATTCATTTTTGTGTGTTTGATTATAATTTTTTAATCTTAATGTTCTTTAGCCATAACGGACTGTCATGATCTTGGAAGCCGATATAACCCGTTTTAAAGGTACCGTATTTCGGGGAGTCTTTCCATTTTCCCTTGCTTTTGCGAGCGTCCCAATCTTCGGACCAAGGCACGAAAGACAGTAATTTCTTTCCATTGAGCCAGTGTTCGACTTTTTCGGGAGTGAAAATAACACGGGATGTATTCCATTCCCCGGCAGGTTTTATGATTTTTTGTCCTTCATCAGGGACGTGCATGGCATAATCGGCCCCTGTTTTTTGCCAGTCCTCTAATTTGGCGTTGTTGATTTCTTCCCATTTCAGGTCGTCTAGCATTTGGTATTCGGGCGAGGTTTCTGGTATGCCCCAGTCACCTTCATTTATATGGTATAACATGCCACTGTTTCCTCCCTCGGGAATTTTCCATTCCCAGGCCAATTCAAAATTATCGAACTCCTCGGCCGCATAGATAATGTCTTTACCCCCTTTTCTATTGGCCTCGGTTCTTTTTTTCGTGTCGAAAGTCAAGGCACCGTTTTCTATAACCCATTGAGGTGGCAAGTCATCGCCGTTATAGGACCGCCAACCTGCAGTGCTGGTGCCATCAAAAAGATACACCCATTCATCAACTTTGGTCGTCTCAGTCAGTGTGGTTTCTTTTGCCTCCTCACTTTTCTTAACTTCGGTTTTACAGGAAATAATTAAAATCGAAAATGATAAAATTAAAGCGAACTTTTTCATCAGGGTTTTTTATTTAGTTTTAATAGTCATTACGCAATCATAACTTTTGTTGAGATACTTTGCTACAGAGCCTAAATCTAGCAACATTCGTTCAGGAATCAAAATATTGCCCTGCAATTTAGCCCCGTACGACTTGCAGAACGTAGTATCAAATTCTGCCATGTATTTTTTTGAACTTACTTTTAAAAACGGACACCAATTTCTTCGGCTTTATTGAACAGCTAAAACATATAGCCATTGGCGGAAGTGTAAGGCATCGTTTTACCCTTTCTTTTGAACCTTAGGCATTAGACTGCCAAGGCAGCATAAATTTTGAGGTTTTCTTGCCACATAACGCGTCTATTTTGAGGTTCTACTTAATCTGAAGTTGTGTGGTTTATCTATAATACGTTTTAGCATTACGATTTGACCGCAATGCCACATCGTATGCTTTATATTCCAACTCAAGGCCCCTGTGGACTGTTTGGTAAGCATTTTAATTTCGGTCATGTCGTTAGATAGTAAAATACAAATCAAATGGGTTATCCTAAAATCAGCCCTTTTCGGCGCACCCAGAAGAAGGCAAAAATGATGTTGGGTATCCAACATAGCCAAGCCACAATGCGATAGGCGATGGTAAAGTCCTGAAAAGCTATGGTCAACAAGGGCAACCAAATACGAAGGGTCACCGCAGCGAAACAGGCGGCATAACTATAAATCATTAATCCTTCATGTAATGCAAAATCTCCTTTCCGAATAGCTAAATAGGCTTTTACCGTTGTGTACAACCAAACGACACCCAAACCCATAAAGCCCAGCGTAGTGACCAGGCCTCCAGTTGCATTGAATGCGATAAAGATGCCGCAGCTCCCACTTATAAGAGCGGTGATAACATATACTTTGCCAATGGTTCGATGTCTTGCCAAATTGGCCTTGCGCATTTTTTTACTGAATTGTATCCAACCTATTACCAACGCCAGCCCACCAAAAAGAATATGACCGTAAAAACCAACATTCCAAAATAGGTTGGCCAATAATTCGTCACTTTTTGAGGCCAATAATCCGAAGTTCCGATCAACGCCAAAATACAAAAGTGGGTACAGACCAACGCCTATCGCCAAAAAGACAAAGACAAACCAAGCTACTTTATTTGTATTATTCATACCGCCAACTTTTTAAATCTGCCCCCTCGGGAGCGCTTTCGTCAATTCGTTTCATAATCTTGGGAACATACATCGTATTATAACGCAAACGGCTGATGGCATTAGGTTGGTTTGGATCACCGTTCCAGCAATGTTCGGCGCGGTCACCATATAAAACTTCCCCTTCGTAATAGGGGTCGTTTGTGCGCTCTAGAAAATCTTCCATCAAGTAGACGGCATTGTTCAAATAATAGTTGTCCATATCGCCACAGTAGATATGAATCTTGCCTTTGAGGTTTTCTCCTAGCTTGGCCCAATCGCGCTCCAAAATGTGACGAAGGTCATAATTCTCTTTCCAATATTCGGCTACTTTATAGTCCATGTCTCCGGTCATTTTGTCCCAAATCCGAACCGGATAACCGTCTTCACCTTGCGGGGAATACGTGGCTTCCCAAATATCCCATTGTTGGCCGGATCGACTTTTATCGCCCAAGACCAGTTCTAATTGATTGCCTTGTCGTAAAGTAGATTGAATCTGCCCCAAGTAGTCGCGATGACTAGGGACTTCCAGTTTCTTATGTTCACTATCGTAGTAGTAGGCATTTTGGTCTTGATAAATATTGGTCAAGCAATATGCCCTAAAATCGATCGGGTCGGGGCATGCTGCAAAACAACCGTTGTATTGCTCAGGATATTTGATCTGTACCGCCAGAGCTTCCCAACCGCCCGTCGAGCCACCATACAAAAAACGCGACCAGCCTTCACCCATACCACGGAACTGCTTTTCAATTTCAGGGATAAGTTCATACGTAATCGCATCACCATATGGCCCCTGATTTGCAGAATTGACCGCATATGAATCATCATAGTACGGTGTGGGATGCTGAATTTCAATAATAAGAAACCTAGGGAAATCAGGATCGTTCCAACGTTTGTAAAAATCATAGGCTTCCTGTTCTTCGATGATGTTATAGCCTTCCAAATCGAATCGTGCCGAATACTCAGGTTCTAGGTCTGGGTCGGGCGGAGAAGTTCGAAATCCACCAAAATCATTGGGAAAATGACCATGGAATATCATGAGGGGATATTTTGCTTCAGGATGTTCCTTAAATCCCTTGGGCAAAAGCACATGCGCGCCCAAATACATATCGCGGCCCCAGAATTTGGATAGCTTTTCTGATTTAACCTTAATGTGCTTTATCCATTCGGTGTCTTCCGGTTCTTCAATCGGGGGAATTATTTGGTCCATCACAACAACTACATTTTCAACCCCATTTTCGGTAACCGTAATCTTAAAAGGCTTACTGTATAAGTTTCCCGGAGATTTGTTCCATTGTTGTCCTTCGCCATTATCCATAGGCAATTTTACAGTTTGCCCGGTGGAAAGATTGAATGTTTCGTAAACATGCAACAGGGCCTGTACATTATATTGCCCCGGAGGTATATCTGACAAGCTGGCATAAGGATAGCCGAAAATCGTTGTATCAAAAGTTTGTGATTCACCGGGAGCCATTCCCTCGACATTCATTCCGAAAATCAGTTGTGTTTTGAGTCCGTCATTAATCTGAAAACGGGGTTCTTTTTCATCGTCGATAGAAAGCATCAAAAAGAGGCGGCCATCTCTACTTTGAGAACTGGCTTCATCTGAAAAAGATACTTCTATTTCAAATTTTGAAGAATTTTGAGCTACGCACAACAAACTAAAAAATAAAAAAACAAATGTGATAGGCTGTTGATTCATAGTCGTATTATTTCATCAAAAGGTAGGGATTTCCATTCAATTGGCAAACCGAACTTATTCATATGAATTCAGGAAATTACTGTGGGTTATTGGCCTTCACAGATGCCAATGCCAAGAAAAGTAAAAAGGCCAACCCTAAATAACCCACGAGATGGTATGAACCAAAGGTGGAAAAACAAAGACTAAAAATGGGAGGGGCCAGTGCGCTGGCCAAAATCAGAAAAGACATGATTTTTCCGGTAATCGCACCCAAATTGGTACGACCATAGAATCGGGGCCACACGATAGCATTGAGCACCGCGAAAAAACCGCCTAGAATTCCGAAACCACCAATTAAAAAGGGGACACCTATTGGAGTAGCCAGAAACAGAAATCCGACAGAAGCCAATATACCACCTAAAATCATGAGGTATAGGTACAGTTGCAATTGCAGGTAATCGCTTAAAAAATTAAAGACCGTGGAAATCGTTACCGCAACGACCGATGCGGGTAAGAAAATAGAAATCGCATCTTCCTTTGGAAAACCTTCACTCGCAAAAACAGATACGACATGAAAGGTAAGTCCGGTAATAAAAAAACTATTGAATGAGAGTATAAGACCATACATCCAAAACGCTCTGGTGCGCTGGGCTTCTTTTGCTGTGTATTGTTTCGCTACGGGTACCCATCCGGGTTTGTCATCCGGGTTGCTAATTTTCCCATCGGGCAATAGCCCATGTTCTTCGGGTTTGTTTTTGAAAAATTGGATGATAAAGAAGCTGAAGACCAAAAGACCTATGGCCAAAAATTGCCAAGCAACCTCCCAACTATAGTCTTCTATCAAGACGTTCACAAATAACGGTGAAGAGGAAAAGCCAAACGATATGGCCACACTACTTATGGCGTTCACCTTGCCACGATTCTTGTCGAACCATATCATAATCATGTTCCGAGAGGCCATGGTGAGTACCCCCTGACCAGAAAATCTCAGGATAAAGAACAGCACGGTCATCAGCACAAAAGGGATTAGCCATGTATCAAGATTCAATACCACCTTTAGCGTCTCGCTCATTTGAACGGACCATGAACACAAGAGTAAGGCAATGGCCAAGGTAACCGCGGCAAAAAAAGCGACATAGCGAGCACCATATTTATCGAACCATAATCCTGCTCGGCCAATGACCAGCGAACTACAGATTGTACCGATCATGTAGGCGTTGCTAAATTGGTTTCGAGAAAGGCCCAAAGCATCTTTTACAGGATCCGTAAAAACAGAAACCCCTATAGTTTGACCAGGTATACTGCAGTAAATACCGATAGAACCGAAAACCAATATCACATAGCCGTAAAAGACCGGACTTTTTGATGGATCGATAAAAGAAAATCGGTTGGTTGCGGACATTTAATTCAGAAAGATGCAAAAGTAAGGGTTTTGCCAGCCGCGTTCATTTTTTGATGGTATAATATCATTTCTACCGCCAGATTACTCAGTTAAAATGTGCCTTTTTCCAACGTTCTTCAAAATAAAAAAAACTGTAGCTATGGCTATACCTGCTTTTTCTTTTTCGAAAAGAACAAAAATGGATTATTTTCCTTTGAGTAATTCAGCGGAAGAATTAATATGAGATTTTCGAAAACCATACGTAAATCGAGTTTTCTACGTTAGTGATAAAACAGTATTGTCTTCATAAAACCCAAATCTTATGAGAAAGCTAGCATCTGTAGTATTCATTCTCACGTTAATTATTGCCATGAGCAGTTGTAGTATCGACGACAGCAACGATATAGAAATTCTAAAGCCGGGAGATACGGTCATAATAGGAAAATTAGTGTCAGAGAAACTCCGTTAGACAGCAACTAGCGTGTAGGATTTCAGCTTTAAATTTAATTGTAAAAGTAGTTACTTCGTTAACCTTGATGTCTACGCTGATGCTACCTCCAAGGCTGGTTACATACTTGTTTACCAAATAAAGCCTCGACCCTTTAACATCTTCTTTACCATGAAATCTTTGGTTCAACTTGAAAATGCGGGATTTAAAATCGAAGAAAAACAAATACTACTTAAATAATAAATTATTTTCTACTCCTATGCCTTTCCCTTGCTAAAAGTGTATTCTTTAGTAGCATCGCAATGGTCATGGGGCCCACTCCTCCTGGGACGGGAGTTATATAGGAAGCTTTTTTACTGACATTCTCAAAATCGACATCACCAGTAATATAATATCCCTTTTCTTTGGTTTCGTCGGTAACCCTTGTGATACCTACATCAATGATTACGGCACCTTCCTTGACCATATCCGCTTTTAAAAAATGCGGGACACCCAGAGCGGATACGACGATGTCTGCCTGTAAGGTAAGTTCTTTAATATCCTTTGTGCGGCTGTGAGCAAGTGTAACGGTACAGTTCGCCGCTTTTCCTTTTTGACTCATCAAAATACTCATGGGTCTACCAACAATATGGCTACGACCAATTACGACTGCGTGTTTGCCCTCGGTATTAACCTCATATCGTCTTAAAAGCTCCATAATTCCGGATGGAGTTGCAGAAATAAACGACTCCATATCCAAGGCCATTTTGCCAAAATTGACCGGATGAAAGCCATCTACATCTTTATCGGGGTCTACTGCCATCAGTACTTTTTGTTCGTCAATGTGTTTTGGCAAAGGAAGCTGCACAATATAGCCATCAATATCATTATTGGCATTCAGTTCATGTACTTGCTGCAGCAAAGTCTCTTGCGTAGTTTCTTCAGGCAAATGAATCAAAGTAGACTCAAATCCTATTCGCTTACACGAACGGACTTTGCTCCCCACATACGTCAAACTTGCACCATCATTTCCGACAAGCACAGCTGCAAGATGTGGCACTTTTTCGCCCCTCTCCTTCATCTTTACCACCTCGGCTGCGATTTCTTCCTTTATTTCGTTGGATATTTTTTTTCCGTCTAAGATTGTCATTTTAAAAGAGAATTCAGTGGGCCGTTGCAGTACTGCTCTTTCACTCCAAATTTGCCCGAGTTTGTAATCATATAGTTTATAAGTCTACGTACATCTTCACTCCCTTCAGTAAGTTGATTGTAAACCTCATCTGTAATGTAGTTGCAGATTTCGGAAAAGCTTTTGACATATCAAAAACATCCATTGCCAAAGAAAATTTCTTTTTGTATGCCTCAAGAGTTTTAAACTAATCCGCTACAAAAATTCAACAGCCTACTGCTACTGCATAGTGTAACTAGCCACTTCATACTATTTCTGACCTAAGCCGCCCATCATCTGCATCATCTTCTTACCGCCGCCACCTTGCATCATCTTCATCATTTTACTCATCTGGTCGAACTGTTTTAAAAGTTGGTTGACTTCCTGTACCTCGCGTCCGCTACCTTTGGCTATCCGTTTTTTACGACTGACATTCAATTTTGAAGGGTTCGATCGCTCATCGGGCGTCATAGAATGAATCATAGCTTCGATATGCTTAAAGGCATCGTCATCGATATCTATTCCCTTTAGGGCCTTTCCCATGCCAGGAATCATACCCATAAGATCTTTCATATTCCCCATCTTTTTTATCTGCTGTATCTGGGAAAGGAAATCGTCAAAACCAAATTTATTCTTGGCAATCTTTTTTTGAATTTTTCGAGCCTCTTCTTCATCGAACTGCTCTTGCGCCCGTTCCACCAAAGAAATTACATCGCCCATGCCCAAAATACGCTCTGCCATTCGCGAGGGGTGGAACACATCGATAGCTTCCATCTTCTCGCCCGTACCGATGAATTTGATAGGTTTGTCAACGACAGATTTAATAGAAATAGCGGCACCCCCACGGGTATCACCATCTAACTTTGTCAAGATTACTCCGTCAAAGTTCAAGACATCGTTGAACGTTTTGGCTGTGTTCACCGCATCTTGCCCAGTCATCGAATCGACCACGAAAAGGGTTTCTTGAGGCTGAATAGCCGCATGGATGTTCGATATCTCGTTCATCATCTTTTCATCGACTGCCAACCTACCGGCGGTATCGACGATAACCACGTTGTAACCCTCCGATTTTGCCTTGGCGATGCCAGCCTGAGCTATGGAAACAGGATCATTGTTATCACGGTCGGAATAGACCTCTACCCCGATTTGCTCCCCAACAATATGCAATTGATCAATGGCCGCAGGGCGATATACATCACATGCAACCAATAAAGGCTTTTTAGATTTTTTAGTCTTTAAAAAATTGGCGAGTTTCCCTGAAAATGTGGTCTTACCCGAACCTTGAAGTCCTGCCATCAAGATTATCGATGGTGTACCCGAAAGATCTATACCTTCGGTCTCCCCACCCATTAGTTGGGTCAGCTCATCCTTTACAATTTTGACCATCAACTGGCCCGGTTGTAACGTGGTCAATACATTTTGACCGAGCGCTTTTTCTTTGACGCGATTGGTGAATTCCTTTGCAATTTTAAAATTGACATCGGCATCCAGCAAAGCCCTACGAACTTCCTTAGTGGTCTCAGCTACGTTTATCTCTGTAATCTGCCCGTGCCCACGTAGGGTGTGGAGCGCCTTGTCCAGTTTTTCACTTAAATTATCAAACATCGTCTTGCATACTTTTTGAAGAAAGGCAAATTTAAGAATAAGTAAGGGAAAGAAAGAGACATTACCATAAAAATAAGCCCCCACCTTAGCGCTCCCATAAGGGCTAGGGAGAGGACAAAAAAAGCGCCCATCTCTCAATGGGCGCTTAGAAAAAAATGTGGGGCAAAAAGGGTTATATATTTACCTATATAGCGGCATAAGTAGGTGTAACTTATTTACAGACTTTTACGAGAATAATAATCTCGTCACCACGTTTCAATTTGAAACGCTCCAAAGTACATTCAATGATTACCCAGTCACCAATATAGTTTGACAAAGTCATACTGAGGTCATTAAAACTAATAGATTCTTCTGATATTGACCAATTTCCTTCATCAACAACGGTATCGTTTGGATTGTGAACGTGAATATTCATATTCGAAAAATCAATATTTACATCCTCAAAGAATGTACCGTCTTCGTACGCAATTTTCCATCTACAATCACCTAGCCTTTCGCGAATTGTATCCATTGTACAAACTTCAGGATCATAGTCACATGCCATTTCCATAATGATTTTGTCGTCACCATCGAACAATTTAATTTTGCCCTCCTCGATTTCGTAAACGTACCAAGTCTCATTGAACGCGTGGTTGTCTTTGAATTCTATATGCAATACAACCCGAAAATCGGTAACTTTAGTGCTCCATTCGCCTTCAATACTATATCCATACCCATTATCGGCGATTACTTTACCATCTTCTTTAAAGGTCAAAATATGCCTAGCATACTCTGCCGAATTGGGCTGATTCGTTCTTTCTAACTTTACCACCTCCCATGGGCATTCCAATAAAAAACCATTCAACCTTTCCTCAGTGAAATCGTCATCATTGTGATCGTTATCATCATCTTCATCGCACACTTTTTTGGCACGCTCGATGGCATCTGCCAATTCACTGTTACTATTCACAGTTACCTTTGTGCCATCGAGATGTTCAAAAGAGACTGGGAAATCAAAACTAATAAGATCGGTTTCCTTCAAACCGGCAAAGAAACGTCTCAATTGCTTATCGCTCTCGACAGTTACATTATCAGTCTGCTGAAAATTCGGGTTATAAGTGAAAACCGTAACAGGATACACTATATCGATACACTCAATATCGTCATCGCCACCACCTTCTGTGCATTGCTCGGCAATTTCGCGAAGACCTTGCACGCCGTTTATGGTTACCTCGGTATAATCGGCCATGGTTATGGTTATCGGGAAAATAATTTCCATAATATCCTCATTGTCATCCACAGCATCCAAAATTTCTTCAATCGTCTTTAAGTCTGCCATTGAATCAATGGTAAGTTCCAGTCCGTTGACTTCAACGGTGTAGGGAAAACGGATATCGAAACAACTCGCTCCGTCAACGATATTGTCATAAGACCCATCGTTTGAAACGGTCCGAGTCATCAACTCTACTGTCGCCGAACTTGCCGTCAAAGTTTGCTCTTCATCGATGTCTTCTTGAAAGGGTTCCTCTTTTTGGCAAGAGGTAAATACCAACGCCGCACCCAGTAGGAAGGTATACAGCGAAAATTTAAAATAATTTTTCATAATGATTTGGAATTTATTGTTACTTCAATCCTAAAACAACCAATTTTTAAAATACCCTACCTGCCCTATTTCGGTTTTTTCAAATATCTTTGGAAAAAACCAACCCATTGGAAACCAAAAATACAGACAATGTTTGCGAGGAGCAGGTCTTTGGCACTATTTTCAAAGCTAACTCTAAAACGGTTTTTAATTACATATATTATAAATTCGGAAATCAGGAAAAAGCATACGATGCTGTTCAAGAGGCGTTTATGAAATTATGGGAGAATTGCGCCAAGGTCTCTCCCGAAAAAGCGAAGTCATATGTCTATACTGTAGCCAACAATTTGTACTTGAATGTGATAAAAGCCGAAAAAGTACGTTTGAAGTATGCAGACAAGACTTTAAAGACTACTCATGAATCTCCTGAATTTTTGATGGAGGAGAATGAATTCAAGGAAAAACTGGATCGCGCGTTGAACAGTCTACCCGAAAACCAGCGAATCACATTTCTATTAAATAGAATAGACGGAAAAAAATATGCCGAAATTGCCGAAATGGAAGGGGTAAGCGTAAAGGCCATTGAAAAACGGATGCATTTAGCACTCAAAACACTGCGGGAACAGATTGACGGAATTTAGTCTGGATTTTCAATTAACGGGTTTTTAATACCCTAAGTTTTACTTCGACCGAGAATCTTATATGCCTAAGCTCGAAAAGCAAAACATATTTTTAAAAAGTCTACAGTCATTATTAAGATTTCGAGTTTGGGCCCCGACACAAAATGAACATTGAAAACATTGAGATTGGCCGACTTGCTAAAATGCATATTACGGGAGCAATGCAACTAAGTACCGCAGAGCGTTGGAACCAAAGTGAAGCAGACTGGCAAAAATTGATTGACGCCTACCCCGACCGTTGTCTTGTAGCGTTGTACCAAAACACTGTAGTCGGTACTGTAATCGCTACCGACTATGGCGGTCGAGTCGCCTGGATCGGAATGATGTTGATTTCTCGAGAATTTCGGGGAATGGGAATCGCAAAATTCTTATTGCAAACCATATTAAAACAACTCGCCGATGTTCCGTCGATAAAACTTGAAGCTACCGCTGCCGGCCTCCCTCTTTATACAAAACTGGGTTTTATAGAAGAATTGACTGTACATCGCATGGTAGCTTCCAAAATAATTGGGCATAGGATAGATACCAATCGTAAAGGTCGGGCAAAACAATCTACAAAAAATGATATATTTAGGGCGTTCGAACTCGACAGAAGTATATTTGGAGCAGATAGATCTCAAATCGTAGACTTATTCATTAGCAATCAAGCATGGCACCTTGAAAGCAACGGGGAAATCAGTGGTTTTCTATTGACACGGCCTGGCATTGATTATTTGCAACTTGGGCCGCTTTCGGCAAAGACTCCAGAAGATGCGAAAATTTTGATTTCGGAAGCACTGGTTCAAAACCTTGAAAAACTGATAGTAGTAGATATTTTAGCAGACAAAAGCTCGCTCAAAGAATTCTTAGTTTCACTGGGGTTTGAAGCCCAACGCTCTTTTAAAAGAATGTATTTAAAAAACAATTCTTTTTCAGGAACTTTGAGGCATCAATTCTTGATAGCTGGCCCTGAGTTGGGTTAATTGAGCATATCGTAATTTTTAACGAAGTAAAAGGTTGTTTTTTATTTAATTTCTTTTACAATTCGATAACTTAAAAATATGCTGGGAAAAGTAGGGTTTTTCGCTAATCGGTTGTTATTAAAATATAAAGCAGAGATATGCAAGAGAATTATTTAGCAAAATGGCTGAACAACGAACTCACTGAAGTAGAGCTCGCGGAATTTAAAACCTCCGACGAGTATGCTACCTATCAGCGTATTCTTGAGGTTTCCGGGCAATTGGAAACTCCTGGTTTCGATGCAGACGAAGCATTGATGGCTCTAAAAAACAAGCGTACGTTCGAAGATACCAAAGTGGTACAACTACATCCGTTCAAGAAATTTTTACGGGTTGCCGCAGCTGCTGCTGTTATTATGTTCGGCTCTTATTTTTATCTGAATTCCTTGGATGAGACCATCAACACGGAATATGCGGAAAACAAGGAAATCTTACTCCCCGATAATTCAAAAGTCATTTTGAACGCCGATTCCGAACTATCGTTCTCTGAACGAAATTGGGATACAAAACGAAATGTCGACCTTAGAGGGGAAGCCTTTTTTAAAGTAGCCAAGGGCAAGCGCTTTACTGTGGCTACCGATGCCGGTATGGTTACCGTTTTGGGTACGCAGTTTAATGTAGAACATCGAGAAGGGGTCTTTGAAGTCACCTGTTTCGAAGGGTTGGTGAGTGTAACTTTTCAGGATAAGGAAACAAAATTGCCAGCGGGTACCTCTTTTATGGTTATCGACGGTACAATTGTAGATGCTCTTGAACCGAAAACTTTACAGCCTTCGTGGCTTAACGATGAGAGTTCGTTCAAAAGTATACCGTTGAAGTACGTTTTCGATGAGTTTGAACGTCAACATAACATAAAAGTGGAGACCCAAAATATCGATACCGGTCAATTGTTTACAGGTACCTTTAGCAATACCGATAGTGATCTTGCGTTAAGGAGTATAAGTATGCCTTCGCAAATAAAGTTTAAATTAGAGGGCAGCAAAGTGCTCTTCTATGGCGAAAAAGCTCCGTAAACTTTTACTCTTTTCTATAAGTCTTACGTTTTTTTTTACTTCGCATAATGTTGAGGCTCAAGAGAACACTCAGAAAACATCCCTTATTTACTACCTCCAAAAACTGGAAGAAACTTTCAATATCAAATTCTCCTATGCCGATGCTGACATCAGCAATGTAAAAATAATTATTCCATTGTCCGACGCGCTGGAAGCTATTCTATCGGACCTTCAAAAACAGACGCAGCTTCAAATCCAAAAGCTTAATGATCGTTACTATGCACTCGTCCAAAATACTAGGCTGAGTATCTGTGCGACCGTATTGGACAATTTCGAGAAAAATACCGTCGGCGGTGCCAGTGTAGAGGTTTTAGGTACTGAAATCGCCGTTATTACCGATGAAAACGGTACCTTTTCATTGACAGACATTCCTCGGGATGCCGCTTTACAAATCAAATACCTAGGGTATAAAACCTTATTTGTCGATGCCAACGAACTCGTGGACCACAACCCCTGTAAGGTCCTATTACTGGCACAGTTTTACCAACAGCTACAGGAAGTGGTCGTCTACGAATTCTTGACCAAGGGTATTACAAAGCAACTTGACGGAAGCCTGCAAATGAACAGTGAAGAATTCGGTATACTTCCTGGCTTGATCGAACCCGATGTATTACAGACCGTTCAGGCCCTTCCGGGTATCGAAAGTATTGATGAGACCGTATCCAATATTAATATTCGCGGAGGAAGTAACGACCAAAACCTAATTCTTTGGGACGGGATAAAAATGTACCAGTCCGGACACTTTTTTGGCCTCATTTCGGCTTTTAATCCCTATCTCACTGACAAGGTTACCTTGATTAAAAATGGAACAAGCAGCCAATATGGTGACGGGGTAAGTGGCATAATCGATATGCGCACAAAAGATGACATTACCGAGGAGTTTTTCGGCGGTGCGGGATTCAACCTTATCGGAGGAGATATTTATGGACATTTTCCCATAACCGATAAATTGGCGGTTCAAATTTCAGCCAGACGCTCCCTCACCGATTTTTTGAACACCCCAACCTATGAAAAGTTTTTTAAACGGGTTTTTGATGAAAATGAAATAGCACAAGAAGGTGATTTCTATTTTTATGATTTTACGGGAAAGGTCTTGTACGATATTAATGAAAAACAAAAAGTACGCTTTAGTTTTATAAACATAAATAACCTCCTAGATTATTCCGAGCGTGAAATGGATACTGATAGGGAGACCCAAAGTGCGCTTGACCAGACCAATCTTTCTTTTGGCGGCAGTTTGGAAAGTGATTGGGGCAGCAAGTTTTCTACTTTTCTGAATACCTATTACACCCAATACAGTCTTGAAGCCCAAAATACGGCAGCGAATTCAGAGCAAATTCTGTTTCAAAATAATAAAGTACAAGAAACAGCTTTAAAACTGAATACCATTTATACAATCAATAGCAAGTTAACTTGGCTGAACGGTTATCAGTTTATCGAAACCGGTATCGTAAATCAGACAGCAGTAACCCAACCTCCCTTTGAAAGCAACGTACGCAACCTGGTACGAAATAATGCACTGTTCTCCGAAATTGCGTACACATCGACCAATCAAAAGCTATTCCTTCGCGGGGGGCTTCGTTTTAATTTTTTAGAAAATCCCGATACGTTCCAAGAATTTATTATTGAACCAAGGCTCAGTTTCAATTATGCCATAACTCGAGAGTTGAAAATACAGGCCTTGGGGGAGTTTAAAAGTCAGGCCATTAACCAAATCATCGATTTGGAGCAGAATTTTCTAGGAATCGAAAAGCGGCGATGGATCGTTTCCGATGGGAAAAGCCTTCCTGTCACCAAAAGCAAACAAGGTTCATTGGGCATCAACTATGACCAAGAAAATCTGTATGTGGGTATAGAAGGATTTTATAAGGAAGTTAATGGTATCAGTACATCGACCCAAGGTTTTCAGAACCAAGACCAGTTCAATGGCGAAATCGGAAAATACGATGTCCAGGGCATCGAATTCCTGATCAATAGAAAGACTGAAGCCTATAGCATATGGGCCAGTTACACCTATAATTTTAATACTTATCGATTTGACGGAATAGTGCCGCCAGAATTCCCCAACAATCTTGATATTCGGCATACGGCCACTTTTGCCGGAACCTACACTTGGGGGAACCTTAAATTAGGAATCGGACTCAACTACCGCACCGGGAAGCCTTTTACGGAGCCCGATGCAAATGCCCCGATCGACGACACGGTTTTTCCCAACCGGATCAATTACCAAGAACCGAATAGTAGCCGATTGCCCGAATATCTTCGTGCCGATGCTTCGGTTATCTATAATTTTGAACTAGGCTCGGCGATAAAAGCTTCGGCTGGTATTTCGGTTTTAAACTTCACGGATCAAGAGAATATCTTGAATACCTTTTACCGTCTTAATGATGACAATGAAATCGAGACGATTGAAAATATATCTTTGGGGCTTACACCAAACATTAATTTTCGGGTCCGTTTCTGACCAACTTCTTTAAAAATTTAGAGTCCTAATTAGGCCAAAATACTTTCATGACCAGAATCTTTGACAAAAAGACAGGAACTCTTAGTCTTCTCGTTCATTTCTTGGACAAATTCAAACTTAAAATTTTCATCCATACCAAATATATTAAGATCGGCACGGGGAGCATTCTCAACGATTTCCCTAAAACTACCTACGAATACTTCAATCAACGTTTCTGGTAATCTTGCGAGATTTATCAAAGACTTTAGAAATTCAAGCGCATTTTTCTCTTCGCTTGCATCGTTGATTACCATTATTATCCGAATTTGGGCGTCCCAATTCTTTTTTAGTTTGTACGCAATCAATGTCGATAGGTCTAAACTACCGATATCCCATCCAAGTTCCCAGTTGCCCCTTCGATCGCTTACCCAAACATTGATGAGATTTCTTTGTCCCAATAATGCGGTTGGATGTGATGAAAACAGAAGTACCCCAATCTCTAATCTGACACTTTCTTTAATTACGGGTCGAATCTCCGTTTCAAAATTATCATGTTGTTGCAAATTCAGAAATACAATGTTTGGCCTAAAGAAAGCGCCCCGTAGCGCTTGATTACCATAATTTACCCCTTTGGCAAAATCATCACTATGAATAACCGTCCAAGAAGAAAATACACCTTTCGCATAAAAGGATTCGGATAACGACTTTAATTCATTTACAAGGGTATCGTTCTCCGTAAAAGGTTCAATGCCCAATAATTTAATCGACCCCTTGGGCGCGGCAATATTTCGTAAGAACTGAAAATTACCTTTGACACCGCTAATATCCCTAACAGGCACCATGAGATTAGGTTTCCACGCCCTTTGCTGCATCTTCTTCATACCCCAAGTGTGCTTGGCGGCCCATTCGGCAAAAGAAACAAAGAGTCCTGACCGCACATCTTCAAAAGGTGTCTCTAAATTCTGCCGCGATAAAAACCAATACATTACAAAAACGATGACGATAGAAGCTAAACTTATCGTCGGGTTTATAATGAACATGGCCATTACAGAGGATAGCAACCCGACCCATGGTATCCATTTACTTACTTTAAAAACAGGTCGATAACTTATTAACCCTAGTCGCTGTTCTATGATTACCACAACGTTGATCATCGCATAGGTAATCAAGAAAAAGAGAGTCACCAAAGGTGCCACAGCATTAAGATCCCGAAGCAACATGGTTGCAAAAATCATTATACCCGTAACAAGCATCGCATTTCTAGGCTGCCCGCTGGCACTCTGCCCAGCGAGAAACTTGGAATACGGTAATACTTTGTGTTGGCCCATCGCAAAAAGAATACGAGACGATCCGACAATGGACGCCAAGGCCGAAGAAAAAGTAGCCCCGAGAATACCGGCAATGATGAGCGGCCCAAAATAGGATTTCTCGATGATAATATTATAGTTGGATATCAATTCTTCTTCTGTAGCCGAACGTGCCAACCAATACGCCAACACCATATAGATTACGAAACTTACGCCAATGGCCCAGAGCGTGCCTTGAGGAATACTTTTTTTGGGGTTTTCTAATTCTCCCGACATGTTGGCACCGGCCATAATACCCGTTGCGGCGGGGAAAAATACAGCAAAAACTATCCAAAAACTGCTGCCCTTAAACCCGTTCTCAATAGATCCCTTGAAAGTTCCCCATCGTAGGGCATCTTCTGTAGGCAAGTACATCGAGCCATGATAAGCTGCCATAACGATAGAAATAAGCGATAAAATTATGACCACTATAATAAAAAACTGTGTCTTAATGGCAAGATCGGCACTGATATAGGCTATGGCGAACAGCAACCCAAAAGCAATTATATCTACTAAGAATGGATCGTGACCGGGGAATATACCGAGCCATCCCTCCCTAAAACCAAAAATATACATGGTAACGGCCAACCCTTGCGAAATGTACCTGGGTATTCCAAGACTTCCTCCGACCTCCAAACCTAGTGCTTGGGAAATAATAGCATAGGCACCACCGGCGCCAATGCGAATATTAGTGGTTATCGCCGACATGGAAAGGGCAGTACATAAAGTTATTGCGAAAGAAATAATAATGATTAACCAAGCACCGAGAAGCCCGGCATTGCCGACAACCCAGCCCATTCGCAAGTACATAATTACGCCCAAAATGGTGAGCAGTGTTGGCGTAAATACCCCACCAAAGGTTCCAAATTTCTTAAGTTTCGATTCTTGGGTTTGCATGGTCGTTGCCTAATGGCCTCTACAATATAGATGATTTAGCGCATTGTGCAGCTAATAGGCGCAGATTTTAAAATTCATGACAGCCTTTGCTGTCGAATCAATGGTAATTTGAACCAGATAAATATTATAAGATGCAATTACTATCAGAACACCCAAATAAAGAAATTAAGACTATCGAAAATATATGCCTTGGCCTTACATAGCATATTAATTTGAGGGTCCAGTTCTAATTGTTATTCAACCTACTGATAACTAGAACATGTGGAAAGGTAATTGCTGCTAGAAAGGAAAAGAAAAAAGAGAGTGAAGTTTCAAAATTATCTCTGAAGATAAAAAGTAATAGACCTAGCCCCAAAACTGAAATAAGCCAATATGGAAGTGACGAAACGACATACTTTTTTATACTGTTTCCCGATAAATTTCCATGAAGAAATATGATTTGTTCAGCTAATGAAGGTAAGGAATGCCATAAAATAAAATAAATGGCAAATGCCCACAACAAAGATGCTGTGCTAAAAACAATAAAAAATAAAAGAAGAAAAAATACTTCGAGTAAGATAACAGATTTGATAGCCTTTTTGATAAAGGCAACGCAGTACATCGCTACAGCGATTGAACCGCTACAAATTGAGACAATGAAGTAGGAGTCCGGCAAAATATTGTATCCAGTAATGTTTTCAATAATTCCGGTCACGACCTCTTCGTGAGCATTAAAAAGTAAGAAAAGTACAAAAAGTCCATAGAAAACAAAAAAAGCATGCGTTGTAAGCGAAGGTTTTTGAACTTTTGATACCCAATGTTGTTCCCCAAAGTGATATGCACTAAATAGTATAAACAGCAACAGGGCTATTCCCGGTATAAAATAGAATACTGTCAAACTTGCAAGCACAAACAGGACATAGTACGTAACCAACCTTATAAACTTCTTTCCAACACCTTTGGTGTTATTTGACTTTTGTAAAAGTTTAAGATCATTCGCACCATGTAAAATGCCAAAAGACAGAATGAGTATGTAGGCAAAAATATTCTCTGCGCCGTCTTCAAAAAAAACAGCAAGCCAGAGAAAGAAAAAAGTAGCAACAATAATGAAACTTTTCATTTTATCAATATTTTCCTTTGAGTTTTTCATTTTGTTTAAAAGTTTAACATTTTTATTAAACAAAATATGTTTAACGTTTCGTAAATTTACTTAAACAAAACAATTAATTCTATATACTATGACAAATTTTTTAAATTCAATTCATTTGGTTGCAAGACTTGCAACAGACGATTACGTAGGTTTTACGTTCTTCGTTGGCTGTATGGCTATGTTGGCCGCATCAGCATTCTTCTTTTTATCTATGAACAGTTTTGACCTTAAGTGGAGGACTTCAATTTTGGTTTCAGGATTGATAACGTTTATCGCAGCGGTACACTATTGGTACATGCGAGATTACTGGGCTGACTTTGGGGAGTCCCCAACATTTTTTAGATACGTCGACTGGATTTTAACTGTACCACTAATGTGTGTTGAGTTCTTTCTAATCTTAAAAGTGGCCGGAGCAAAAACCTCCTTAATGTGGAGACTTATTGTACTCTCGGTTATCATGCTGGTTACCGGTTACATTGGTGAGGCTGTATACAGAGACCAAGCTTGGGTATGGGGTCTGATTTCCGGTATTGCTTATTTTGTTATTGTATACGATATTTGGCTTGGGAAAGCCAAGAAACTTGCAGTGGAAGCTGGAGGTTCTGTTTTGAAAGCGCACAAAACCTTGTGCTGGTTCGTATTGGTAGGCTGGGCTATTTACCCAATTGGCTATATGGCCGGTACCCCAGGATGGTATGATGGTATCTTTGGCGGTTTAGATTTAAATGTAATATATAATATCGGAGACGCCATAAACAAAATAGGTTTCGGTCTGGTGATTTATGGTCTTGCCGTATCTCAGAGTTCCAAAACCGTTAAAGTCTAAGAAACTTTTTCAATAAGAATATCTGTTATATTCTTACGTACGCTGTATAATAGAAAAGACCGTTTCCCCCGAACGGTCTTTTTTTATGACTATTTCGGAGCCTCCATGACCGAAAGTTGGAAGTCAGATAGAACAATTTATCCTATTATTATTTTTGAAAGGTTTTAAACGGCTTGTGACCTACTATTAACCCGACAGCATTAGATTAGGATCTTGGTACAATTTTTCGGATCTTTCGGGCATGGAAAAACAGGACCTCAGAAAATTGGG
>RCNB010000111.1_pt1 | contig 60702 bp, 56 predicted proteins | sample 2041321 | NCBI WGS metagenome assembly RCNB01 (sample SAMN09708232, study PRJNA481090) | Marine sediment metagenome, whole genome shotgun sequencing project.
CACAACCTAGAGGTTATAATGATACGAAATATGGATTAGGGTGGGTAATTGAAAATAAAGGGGGAGAAAAATGGATTAATCATACCGGTTTACTTCCAGGTGTTACTTCCATAATAGGTTCATTGCCAGAAAAAAATATTAAAATAATTATTCTATCTAATGCTACTTCCACCGATCTAATAGCAGAAACTGACTTTCAAGGAAAAAGTCAGTTTGTAGATGGAGAAATAATAGATAATACAATTGCTCTACTCCAAGGTAAAACTCCAGAATTACTTCCGTTGCCGGTTAAAATTAAAAATTCTAAAATAAGCGACTTTAGTAAAACGTATACACTGGACAATGACCATTCGCTTATACTTACTAAACAGGGGGAAGAATATTCACTTGAATCAACAGGTGTAGAATCTTGGTCCGTTTTTACATACATGTTTGCAAGAGATGCTAAGGAAGACAATAAAACAAGTGAAACTGCCTTGTTTTTTGCAAATGCAATGAGCACTCAAAATTTCGAAGGGCTTTCTGATTATGCCGATGATGAAATGAAAGGCTTTTTTGGTTCAGAAGAAGGTATGCAGCAGTTAAAAGGAATTTGGGAATATTTTATAAAAGAGTCTGGGGCATTCAAATCTTATAATATTTATAAAATTGAAGGAGAAGAAGGCAGTAAGAAGATACATATTAGATTTCATTTTGAGAAAAATGATATAGGATTGCTTTTAGGGATTAACACAGCAAATCAAATTCAAGGTATGTTTATGGATGATGCGGTAAAAACAAGCCATATTTCAAAAGTGGTTTTAGTTCCTGTAGGAGAAAATAAATTCTTTATCAATGGCCATAAAAATGGTGGAACGCAAGATTTAAAAGTACATGTATCTGATACTGGACTGACTCTAAAAGATGGCTTAATAGATTTTAAAGCTAAAAAAACAGTAACCAAAGCTGATCAATAGCATTGAATTCACTTTTTTATCCCGATAGTTATTGAGATACGGGAGATAGAGATGCCTGCCTACCTACCTACATGTCTTTGGTATGTAGATAGGCAGGCTTTTTTTGTTTTAAATAGATGTGTGTTTTTAAAATAGGTTCTCCAAGAGTGTATTCTAGATATATCCAAACAACTCAGGATCATTGTACTATGATAGTGAAGAAAAAATAAGTTTGGAAATGCGTAAACTAACATCTAATTTTAATAAAAGATTGTTTAAGTATACATTAAACCATTATGATCATAATTAATAAAAATGAAGTTGCCGCAGTAGTTAAAAGCATTGATGTTGTATCCGAAATGGAAAAAGGGTTTATAGCTTATAGTAATGGCGCAACGGTTGTCCCTCCTGTCGGTGAATTGCTCTTCGACGATCCTGAAGGAGAAACCCATATTAAATATGGCTATATTAAAGGGGATGACTATTATGTTATTAAAATTGCATCAGGTTTTCCTGATAATCGAAAAATAGGGATACCTTCAGGTCAAGGCATGATGCTGATATTTAGTCAAAAAACAGGTCAATCGGAAGCCATATTGTTAGATGATGGATTGCTTACAGATATTAGAACAGCAGCAGCTGGAGCTTTGGCCGCAAAATATTTTGCACCAGAAAAAGTACATGCAATTGGAATATTGGGTACAGGAGTTCAAGCGAAATTACAATTAGAATATCTTAAGAATTACATTCCTTGTAAAACCGTTTGGGTCTGGGGACGATCTTCCGAAAATGTTCGAAAATATGTTGATGAGTTAGATTCCAGTTATACTATTCATATTGCGCAAACACCTGCAGATGTTGCCAAACATTGCAATTTGATTGTCACAACCACATCTTCAAATACGCCGTTACTAAATGAAGAAGATATTCGACCAGGAACTCATATAACTGCAGTGGGTTCAGATACGGCTGAGAAGCAAGAATTAGATAGTGGCATATTGAAAAAAGCTGATCTAGTTATTGCTGATAGTATACCGCAAAGTAAACAAAGAGGCGAAATTTATCAAGCTCTTAAAATGGGAATCATTTCTTTAGATGATGTTATCGAATTGGGTAATGCAATTCAGAATGAGGCCTTACAACGCTCTAATAATAAACAAATTACAGTGTGCGACCTTACAGGAGTGGCGGTGCAAGATATTATGATTGCCACTGAAGTATTAACCAAATTCAAAAATAAATAGATCAAATGAGATTTATAAGTACCAAAGGATCTGCTCCAAGCGTTGATTTTGAAACGGCTATTTTAGATGGATATGCTCCGGATGGTGGATTATATGTACCAACGGAAATTCCAAAAATCACAAGAGAACAACTCATTAAATGGAAGGACCTTGATTATGTATCACTCGCATTTGAAATAGTGTCCTTATTTATTGATGTATCTATAATTTCAGAAGATGACTTAAAAGGCATTCTTTCAGAAGCGTATGCAACGTTCGAAAAGGAAGAGGTCATTCCTATACATAAATTAGATTCTCAAAAGGATACTTATATAATGGAACTTTTCCATGGTCCTACCATTTCTTTCAAAGATGTAGGAATGGCTTTTTTGGTTAAATTGGTTAATTTTTTTCTAAAGAGAAAAAAGGAATTCCTTTCAATAATTGTTGCCACTACCGGAGATACGGGACCAGCAGCCGCAAACTATATATCGAGAGTATCTAATATGGACGCTTGGGTGCTTTATCCTAAAGGCATGATCACGGAAGAACAAGAGCGACAAATGACAACGCTTTCGGAATTAAATGTACATGCTGTAGGCGTTACAAATTGCCCAGATGGCGGTGACGACTTAGATGCTGTTATTCTAAAACTATATGCCAACGAATCCTTTAAATCGAAGGTCAATTTGTCGAGTGTCAATTCGATTAACTGGGGCCGTATTATGATGCAAACGGTGCATTATTTTTATGGGTATTTTAGAATTACAGACAGCATAGATGAACACATAAATGTGGCTGTTCCTTCAGGAGGGTTTGGTAATTTGTGTGCCGGCGGTCTTGCACGTATAATGGGGCTTCCAATAAAAAGTTTTATAGTGGCAAATAATAAAAATGAGTGCTTAAATAGAATATTCAGTGATGGGATATTTTCTAAAGAAGAGATCTTTGAAACGCATTCATCGGCTATTGATATTCTTTATCCAATTAACTTTTGGCGATATCTTTATTTTGTTGGCGTAAATCCAGACGAGATCAGTAAATCAATGGCTCACTATGAAAAGTTTGGTAAAGTTCAGTTTGATTCAAAAACATATAACGCCTATAGCAAAGGGTTTTATTCTTATAGTGTTTCGGATGATGAAACTATGAGTACGATACATAAAGTTTATATGACCGATAATTATGTTTTAGATCCTCATTGCGCAGTTGCCCTTAGTGCTGCAAATTCTTTTAAATTTAATCTTGAATCGGAAAAATTATTATGTCTCGCAACAGCACATCCAGCAAAGTTTCCTAAGACCATACTAAAGGCGTTAGAAGTAGATGATTTGCCTGAGACCGCATTACATGATTCGGTAGAAGAAGCTAAAACTAAACAAGAAAGAGGGTATACCATAGACTGTCCGAATCTGGAATCTTCTTTGTTATCAGTAATGGAAAATAATTGGGATTCAACTAAAAGTAATAGAGCTTAAAATGGCACAATATTCAATATTAAATAAAGAGGATGTACTGGAGATTCTTAAGCCTTATTCTATAACTGAAGTCAAGTCATTCAAAATTTTAAGCGGAGGTTCTGAAAATTCAAATTACAAAGTTGATTCAGGAATTGGGTTGATCGTACTTACTATTTGTGAACAAAAATCCATCGAGGAAACAAAAAATTTAACAAGATTATTAGACTACTTAGAAAAACAAGATTTCCCAACATCCAAAATTATTCGTACATCTAATAACAAGGGTTTGTCATTATTTAATAACAAACCGGTTATGGTTAAACATTTTCTTGAAGGCAAGATACTGTCCAATTTACCAGCACATCTGTTGAAGCAAATCGGCGTCGATGTGGCTAAGCTACATAAAATAACACCTCCTGAATACCTCGAAAGAATTATGTGGTGTGGTAAAGAACGTTTTAATGAGGTCGAGACATATGCCTTGAATTCATCATTTGATATTTGGATAAAAGACACACGACGATATATTGACAAATACATAACACCCGATTTGCCAAAAGCACTAATTCATACAGATATTTTTGATAATAATATAATCGTAAGTCATGACGAGACTGAGGCTACGATCATGGATTTTGAGGAAGCCACGTATTACTATAGGATATTTGATATAGCCATGTTATTTATTGGTTTATGTATTGAAAATAACACACTAAATTTCACTAAAGCGTCTTCAATTTTAGAAGGTTACACAAAAAGTATACAATTTACAGAAAACGAAAAGCGTGCACTACAACCATTTACCGTTTATGCCGCAGCTGGTGTTGCATTTTGGCGACATAAGAATTTTAATTATACCGCGCCAGAGGAGCATTTAAAAGATTCTTACCTAGAAATGAAGAATTTGGCCGACTCTATAAGAGCGTTGCCTAGTAGTCATTTTAATTTACTGTGGTCGTAAAAGGTAGTTCCTAAATGGTTTCCCGATCCCGAGTACTCGGGAGGGATACAGAAGATAGGCATTCCTGCCTACCAGTTTACATGCCTTTGGTATGTAGGCAGGCAGGGGTTATTGTTAGTGAGCTAGTCAATTTTAATTGACGTTAGCAAACTAATCCTGCAGAAGGGCGGGATTTTATCATTTTATATTCACCGTCGTTATCTAGTCAGGGTTACTTCCAAACAGAAACAGTCTCCTTTTTTCACTATATTTATAAACAGTCAGTTACAGTAGACTGATACCATTTTCTACTTAAAATTAACCATTCCTGTTTCGTAATATGTCTGCTTGTAATTATGGGGTAAATTTTATATCCATTTTGAAGTAAAATAATACATATCATGAAAACAAGAATCACACTCGCTTTAGCCGTATTGTTTGCAAGTCTGTCCTTTGCCCAACAAGGCATTAACTACAAAGCCCTTATTAAAGACGGTTCTAGTAATGTGGTTGCAAGCCAAAGCATTACAGTTCAGTTTCAAATCTTGAAAGGTACAGGGATGACCAATGTCTATCAAGAAACCCATACACCAACTACAGATGCCAATGGTCTTATGGTGGTTAATATAGGTGAAGGAACTACCGGAGATGTGTTTATCGATATCAATTGGAGAAGCGATGACCATTATTTAAATGTACAGATAAATACAGGCGGAGGTTTGGTAGATGTGGGAACCACCCAATTTATGGCAGTGCCTTATGCAATACATGCTGAAACTGCCGCCAATGCAGCCACTAAAATAGATGACTTAAGTGATGGTAAATCTGATACTAGAAATTCTTCTTTATTTATAGGCAACGGTGCAGGCTTCAATGATGATGGCTCAGGCCGCACAGGTCTAGCTAATGTAGGTATTGGCTTTAATGCACTTTATTCCAACGTCATGGGAGTGTTCAATACCGCAACTGGCTATGCCGCACTTAATTTCAACACGGGAAGTCTTAATGCAGCAACTGGTTATCAAGCACTTTATTTGAACACTTCAGGAGGTGCAAACACAGCATCTGGAACTTTTGCACTGCGCAATAACAACACAGGAAACAATAACACCGCAAATGGATATGATGCACTTAGTTCAAATACCTTGGGATCATTAAATGTTGCAATGGGCTATCAAGCTGGTTTCAATAGTCTTGGAGATAGTAACATTTTTATTGGTTATCAATCCGGAAAGAATGAGACAGGGAGTGATAAACTATATATTGATAACTCCGATACTGCCAATCCGCTTATTTATGGAGAGTTTAATAATAACCTATTAACCTTTCACGGCAAGGTTGGGATAGATACAAAAACGCCCAGCACAAAATTACAGATTGTTGGTGGTACAGATGCTAGTTTGGCAGATGGTAGTGGTTATCTGGTTTTGGGGAATGAATTTGGTCTTAATGTCGTGATCGATGAAAATGAGATCATAGCACGCGCCAATGGTGGTGTATCAACACTCTTTTTACAAAATAATGGCGGCAATTTAAGTGTTGGTGGTAGCGTGGTGCACAGTAGCGACCGTCGTTTAAAACGCGATATAGAAACTTTGCCCTATGGTTTAAAAGAAATTTTAAAATTGCAACCCAAAGCATATAACTGGAAAAGCCGGGAAACCAAATACAAGTCTTTGGGTTTAATTGCGCAAGATGTACAACCCATTATAAATACTATTGTTCACCAAAATGATGATGCAGAAAAAACCTTAAGTATAAGTTATACCGAATTGATTCCTGTACTCACCAAAGCCATACAAGAGCAACAGGAGATTATTGAGAATTTAAGAGGAGAACTAAAAGCGGAAAAAGTAGAAAATATTCAACAAAACGGTAACTATGAAAAACTCCTAAAAAGAGTAGAGCAAATAGAACTGGCAACAAATCAATATTACAAGAACGTCATTGCGAGTGGAGCGAAGCAATCTCTTAAATAGAAACTATAATTAAAAAGATTGCCACGACTTTATAAAAAGTCTCGCAATGACTAACAACTAAAACAATTTGTCATTGCGTCCCGAGTATTCGGGAAGGGTCTTGATCTAGTTCAGGCGCACCGTATCTGTATTTGTTTAATAGATTCGTTCGCCAGTGTCTTTATCGAAAAAGTAGGCTTTATTCAAGTCTAAAAATAATTCGATCTCGGTACTTTGTATGGCTTCAACTTCAGATCGAAAGGTTGCTATGAGTTCCGCATCATTATAGTCCACATAAATATGCTTTTGGTTTCCTAAAAGCTCAATAGCGATAACATCTCCTTTTATGGTGTCGTAGTTTTCTAACTCGCCTTTTTCAGGGCGTAGATCGACCGATCGTATACCTAAATAAATGTCTTTGCCAGCACTCTTCTTCAAACTTTTTAATTCTAATTTAGATACATCGAAAGTAGTTCCGTGCTTGTCCTTGAACAGTAGTTTGCTATTTTGAACGTCGATCCGTCCCTCAATGAAATTCATTTGTGGTGAACCAATGAATTCTGCCACAAATTTATTTTTAGGATTATTAAACAATTCTATGGGCGGCGCAATTTGCATGATCTCGCCTTCATTCATCACGACTATTCGTTCGCCCAATGTCATGGCTTCAACCTGATCATGTGTCACATAGATCATCGTGGTGTCTAGCTTCTTATGTAATTTAGCCAATTCAATACGCATCTTACCACGTAACTTGGCATCTAGATTACTTAAGGGCTCGTCAAATAAAAATACTTCAGGGCGTCGTACGATCGCTCTACCAATGGCTATTCTTTGGCGCTGCCCGCCAGACATTTTGCCGGGCTTTCTGTCTAATAGCGGTTCGACATTCAAGATTTTTGCCGCCGCCATAACGCGTTCCTTTATTTCTTCTTTTGGCACTTTCTTGATCTTTAATCCGAAGGCCATATTTTCATAGGAGTTCATATGCGGATATAGTGCATAGTTCTGAAAAACCATAGCGATACCACGCTCGCTGGACGAAATATCATTCACTTTTTTATCACCAATAATAAGATCGCCATCTGTAATGTCTTCAAGGCCGGCGATCATTCTTAATACCGTGGATTTTCCGCAACCTGATGGACCTACCAATACAAGGAATTCTTTGTCTTTTACGGCAAAACTTATTCCTTTTACCACTTCAACACCGCCTTTATACGTTTTTTTAATATTTGATAGTTTTACTTCTCCCATAATTATATGTGTTATACTGTTATTATGATCATCTTTTTAAATCAATGGATATAATGGTCTTCCTGACATAGGGTCTTGAGGATATGTATTACATAATTCCACCAAAACATCTTCATGTGTGATCGCGACATTCATCACGGTGTCATTCCCTCCGTAATAAATAAAAATATCGCCATTGTCTTTTCTAATGGCGCCGCAACAAAAAACCACATTAGGGACATGTACATAACTATTGGTAGTGACGATGCAATCGGCTTTTGAAGGAAATAATATGGGGATATTGGATACCTTAACGTTCTCTGGAGATTGCAGATCATGCAAGGCAACTCCTAAAACATAGGGATTGCCATCCATGGTGCTTCGCACACCATGAAATATATTGATCCAGCCATATTTAGTTTTTATGGGTGTTGCTCCTGGACCGATCTTATCTGAAAAACTACTTGGGCCATCATTTTGCATGATTACAGGGTGCTCCGAAATAGTCCAATTCCCACTTTCAATGTGTTCTGTATGTCCTAATCTTATTTGCTTGTATATGCCTCCTGTATGATCTTGAGAACTATCATTCGGTCGAAACATCCCATAATAGAGGTCATCGATTTTTTCAGGAAACAGGACTACATTTCTCATATCTGTTTTTAACAATGGTCCATGGCGCTTAAATGATTTGAAATCGGTGGTTGTCGCCAGCGACACTCGTACCCGATGTGCAATGGATGCGTGATAGGCGCTGTAGGTGATATAATAGGTATCTCCAATTTTACTGATCCGTGGGTCTTCAACACCGCCTTGCTCGTTTTCAATTAATGCCTCTTTATCAACGCCATCGGCAAAATCATCATGCTTGTTACAAGGTAACATGGCCGGTTTTTTATCTATGCGCCAAGTATCCAATCCATTTTTACTTCTTGCAATCCCTAATATGGATATCCCATTTCGTAAATGCGAACGGAACAGCATAATAACTTCATCATTATACGCTGTTATCCCAGCATTATGAACCGTTATGACTTGTAGTTTAGGATCTGTCCATATGGCATTGACCATATCGGCAGTGACAATAGGATTGTCCTTGTAACGTACTAGTGGATTACATAAATTGATAGCACTCATTCTTGTTTTAATTTTTCTAGTTCTAATAAAATCAATACACTTTCTATGGTGGATTCCGCCCCTGAATTTTTGCTAATGTCTTCTTTGCTCTTGATTCCATCAAAGCAAATTCCGGTAGCGGGGTCATACATGGCACCTTTGGCATCATTTTCACCATACAACCATGCTTCCAGTTCTCTTGCGAGGCTTATATATTTTTTATCTTTTGAATAAGCATAGGCTTCAGATGTTGCCCAAACCATAGGGCGTAAACCATAAGCAATTTGAGGGTAGCTATTCCTTTTTGCTTCGGTAAAACCACTACTGCCGGCTGCCTTTTGTATCCAAATAGCTTCCGCAAAACCATGTTCTAATAAGTACGGATAAAAATTATCAATTTCTTTAAGCGCACTCTCAATATAGGATTGCTCATTAAACGTTTGCCCTGCTTTTAATAAGGCATAGGCTTGATTATTTCCCCAAGCATGCCATAAATTTTGCCAGCTCATAAAAGCCCCATAAGGATAATTATTTGCATCTCCTTTTTGCATCAGCATAATACCTTTTGCTAAGCCATCAATCATTAATTTAATATCAGGATCTGTTGTTCTCTCATAATTTTTTAGCAGACCTATAATCAATAGGGCTGATTGATCTGATGCATATTTTTGAGGTAGCCATGTAGGGACTTCTATGTTCTCAATATATTCTATTTTAAAATTTGTGATAGGCACATCTCTTTTGATGTTTACAAGTAATTTTCCTGTTGCCACTTCAATTCTACTTGCTAGGTCATTGTCAGATCTAAACAGATTATAGGCAGATTCCAAGCCCCATAGCGCCCTAAAAGACCACCAATTTAGTTCGGCAACCGATGTTTTATAGGTGGTGTTGATCGATAGGTCATTCCAAATAAAATTATTGAAATACCCATTGTCATTTTGCATTAGTAAGACGAATTCGGTAAGACGTTTTAATTTATCATACGCCATGTCGTCTTTACCATGCGCTTCCAAATATGTTGATAGCATCACCATGGCTCGGGCAACGTCATCAACACATGTAAAACCTTCATTGGGTTCTATTTCAAAATCATAATCTGGATATTCACTATATATGTGAATTATCGCCGCTTTTTTACCTTTAAATTCAATGGCTTTATAGAGGTGATCAAAATGGTCCAAATTGATGTTATTGGACACTTTTGACTTTGATTCTTTATTTGTATTGCACGACGCAAAACCCATGAGGATTATTACAGCGACTAGTATGTTTCTATTATTATTGAATAACATCATTTACTTTTCGTGTTGATTTATAGTCATCCATATCATTTAGTAATTCTTCAATATTCACGGTGGCGAATGTAGACGCAGAATCTGACATGGCATAAGGCAATATCAAGTTCCCTTCATGCACCATCGAGCCACAGGAATACACAACGTTAGGCACATAACCTTCTCGTTCTTCCTCGTTTGGGGATAATAGAGGTCTGTTTAGTTTTTTAATGATCTTAGAGGGGTTCTTTAGGTCAAGTAAAATAGCCCCTAACACATATTTACGCAATGGACCAACAGCATGAGTGATCACTAACCAGCCTTCATCTGTTTTTATGGGTGAACCACAATTGCCTAATTGTACATAACCCCAAGTATCTTCAGGAGTCATAATAACTTCATAAGTATTCCAAATAAATAGATCATCAGAATACATCATCGTGATATTCTCACCGCCTTGCCTCCCGATCATCACGTATTGCCCGTTAATTTTTTCAGGAAAAAGGGCCATGCCTTTATCACTTACAGCAGCGCCATACATAGAGCGTGCTTTAAAATGAACAAAATCATCTGTAATTATCAATTGTGGTGAAATTTTATGACCGTTGTAAGCGGTATAGGTGCCAATATATTGTGTTTTGTCATTTTCGGTAAAAGTGACGAAACGAACATCTTCCATACCCATGGATTCCCCTAAGGCATTCGGGAAAATTACACGCTCACAAATGGGTGCGTTGCCATCGGTGACCACATCGTAATTAGTGTCTAGAATATGGAACAGCTCTGCTTGGGTAACACCATCAAAACTTGAGAATTCATTGGCGTTTACTTTTTCTTGGTAGTCAGAATATGTAAACGTGTCTTCAAAAGCATTCATTATGGACGGATCAAAATCTTTGAGGGCCCTTGTGTTTTTTAGAATGTTCTTTTTATGATAGATTTTCTGAAGATCTTTTTCTGAACACGATGAGAATCTAGTTTCATCATCTAACGTTATGGTACCATCTTTATCTACAATGCCACTTCTAAATTCAATGGAAGAAATATGCCCTTCGCCAACAGATCTCAAACTTAAGACAAACCGTTTTTCACCATCTTTTAGGTCATTTTGATCTGGATGGGCGACCATAGACGGATTAAAAAGTGCGGCGGATTGTATAGAATATTCTTTAGAAAAATAAGCCCCGATCACCAAGCTCCGTATTTCAGAGATCACGTTACCGCTAGGAAGTACAGGTTGAATTTTATGGAAATTCAATTTCAGATACTGTTCAAAATTCCGATGTCGAAACGAGAAGTTGTTTTTAATGTCCTTATAGAGTGCCTGTAATTCATTTTCTGGAATCGCCAGTACCGTGTCGATTAAACGGTTTAACCGACTCGTGTTATTTGTGTTAACGCCTAAGTCTAAAAAGTTGATGATAACCTTATTTGGATTCGCCTTGATCTGAATATGTGATCTGTTTATTGTCATTGATTTTATTGATGATCTTGTGTATATATTTATTCTTTAATTCCTGAACTCGCCATACTTTGGATAAAGTATTTTTGAAAAAATCCATAGGCTATCATAATCGGTAAGGCCAGTACTACGGCTGCTGCCAATTTTACGCCCAACTGACTTTCTGATCGTCCGCCTACCGAAAATAGGGTCACCATTTGTGGCATCGTCATCAAGCTTTCTTCTCTTATCACAATGAGTGGCCACAGCACTTCATTCCAGGAATTCATGAACGATAAAATGCCTACAGTGACTATGGTCGGGATAATATTTGGAAATAAGACTTGAAAAATAATCCGAAGTTCACCACAGCCATCTATTCTTGCTGCATCAATCAATGCTTGTGGAATGGTCATAAAAGCCTGTCTAAACATTAGAATGGCAAACGCATTTAACATGAATGGTAATATCAACGCCGCATAGGTATCTACCAATCCTAATTTCACCATCGTAATATAATTAGGGATCAGCGTAATTTGAAAAGGCAAGGTCATTGTAAAAATGATGATATAAAAAATGGCTTGCCGTCCTTTAAACTCCATTTTTGCAAGGGCATATCCCACCATGGAACAGAAGGTGATTACCCCTGCGGTTGTTATGGTAGCCGTGATGATACTATTCATGAACGCCTGACCAATTGGGATTTTCGAGAACATTTGTGAATAACTATGCCAAGAAAAACTCGATGGCAAAAATGTCAAACCTCCTATTTCACTTTCTGGTGCCAATGACGCTATGATCATCCAATAAAATGGATATAGAAAGGTTAATGATGCTATGATCAATAAGGTGTAAATAAGTATCTTTTTTTTCATAATTATCTTATTGAATTATGTTCAATCCTCTGCACGTTCTATATATTTCTTTTGAATGATCACGACGCCTAGAATCAACATGGCAAAGAAGAATCCTAAAGTCACTGAATAGCCCATATGGAAATATTCAAAAGCTTGTTTATATACATATAATACGGAAGACATAGTACTACTTAAAGGCCCACCGCCTGTCATGATATAAGGCTCAATAAATAAAGAGAAACCTCCTATTGTTGACAAGATTACCACCATGAATATGGTTGGATTGATCATAGGTAATGTTATTTTTCGAAATTTCTGCCAATGGGACGCACCTTCAATCGATGCCGCTTCATAATAATGGGCAGGTACAGTTTGCAGGCCTACTAAAAACAGAATGACATAGAGGCCCACATTTTTCCATGTGGCCATAATGGCGATGGATCCCATGGCGATATTAGGGTCTATTAACCAGCCAACCTTACTTAAGCCAATAGCGACTAACATTCTATTGAACAATCCAGAATCAAAGCCAAATAATTGTTGCCATAAGATGGTCACTACAACGCCAGAAACAATGACTGGTAGAAAAAATGCGGCTCTAAAAAAGCCTTTCATTTTTATATTCTGATTTAAGAATTCTGCCAAAGCCAATGAAATAACAATTTGTAATGGAATATGAATGATCAAGAACTTAAGCGTATTTGCAAGAGATTTCCAAAACATACGATCACTGAACATTTTGGCATAATTGCTGAATCCTGTATATTCCATAGGAGAAATTATATTCCATTTATGGAATGTAAGGACCAATGAGAAAATGACTGGAAACGCCACAAAAACTATAAAATGAAGTATGTAGGGTGATACTAAAACATAAGGAAGCCATTTTTTTTTCATCTACCTGTCATTTAAAGGTTCTTCGTATTCGTGACAAAACATACTAGTATTAGTTCATTAATAAAACATCGACCGCTTTGGCAGCATCTTCGATCGCTTTTTCAGGTGTTTTTTTATTGTAGATCACACAAGCCTCATATTCTTGTGATATAATATCAAACACTTCAACAATTATTTCACAATTATCAACGCCTTTTATATAGTTCGCCTGTTTCGCAAAAGTTTTCACCTTTGGGTTTTGAGCAAAATAATCTTGGAATAGCTCTTCTGTTTCTAAATTCTTTCTATTGGGTAATTGGCCGGTCATTTCTAAAAACCGTTTGTCACCTTCTTTGTCAATCAATGTTTTAATGAAATCCCAGGCGTCTTGAGGTCGCGTACAGGTATTGAAAACCACAATATTTTTAGGGTCTGAATAGGTGTAAATTGGTCCTTCATGACTTTCAGGGACTTGCATTGGAAAAAAATCAAACTCGAAATCACCTCTTTTTTTAAATTTATCGACATGCCTAATTTCCCATGGGCCTGTCCATTTGGTAAAAATATCTTCAGTGATAAATCGATCCTGTCCAGCAGATAACCGTTCCTTGGAATAATACTCTTCATTATAAAGTTCCTGCAAAAAACGAAATACGCCAATGGCATGTTCATTATTAAAAGCTGCTTTGTTATCCTTAACGAGAGACCCACCATCAGACGCTGCCAAGTACAAAGGGTAAAAATTAAAAAACCGTTGATACCATATTACTTTTACTTCAGTATAGCCAATCCATTGGTCTATATAACCATCATCGTCTTTGTCTTTTTTAATGGATTTTCCTGCATTTAAATAAGCATTATAGGTGTTTGGTAAGTCAGAAAATCCGAAATCGGTATTCAATCGTTTATTATAAATGGTCATGATCGGATTGATTTTCCAGGGCACTTGATATATATGACCGTCGGTAGAAGTGATTTCATCAATGGTTTCTTGACTACATCGTTCTTTAATGAATTCGGTAAAACCCTTTAAGGTATCTAAAGGAATCAAAACACCTGCTTTTGCGTACATCTCTACACTTCCTTGCCACATGTTAGCATAAATGTCTGGCGTTGTTTTTCCTACAACTGAAGCTAGTATGACTTCTTCACTCGATTGTCCTTCGGGTACTGGTTGAAATCTAACTTTAGTGTCTTGTTTTGTATTCCATTGCGCCACAAAATATTTTGTGAATTCTATTTCGCCCATGTTATTTGATGACCAAAATAAAAGTGCTTGGTCATTCTCGTTTTTAGAAGAATTGCAAGACAAGAAGGTCATTGCAATTAACGCGACTACTATAGATCGTTTATTTATCATAAAATTATCTTTAGAATATGGATAATACATGAAAACCAAGGCTTCTGCAATGTACCTCCAATCTGTTTATATAAACTAATACGATTCAGTTAAAAGGTAATACTATTAGGAATTTTTGAATGGATAAAATGATAATAGTATTCTATTTTGATTAAAAAATGATACTTTTAAACGATACGATATCTCATGATGTACTATAGGTCAGGTGGTGTCGAATTATTGTGAAGCAATAAAAACAATATGATAGTCTATAAAGAAATAACGCCTTTAACCCAAAATGACGTCTTTGTTATTATCAATTCTGAAAAAATAGGGTTTGATTATCCGATCCATTATCACTCGGCTTATGAGCTTACTTTAATACTCAATAGTTCAGGAAATAGAATTGTTGGGGATTCTGTTGAAAAATACAACGCGAATGATCTGGTGCTTATAGGCCCTGAAATATATCACCGTTGGGATGATGATGATGTGCCACCCGAAAAAAGGAATAATGCGCACGTCATAACCATTCAATTTTCAAAAGACCTTTTCGATCAATCCTTATTCTTAAAAGACGCTTTTTTTGATATTAAAAACCTCTTAGAAGACTCTCAACGCGGATTAAAATTTACTGGTGAAACCTTGCGCACCATTGCCGAAAAAATGAAAATATTGACATTGGCTAAGGAATTTGAATCGACCATCGAGTTCCTTAACATACTTAATATGCTCGCTGTTTCAAAGGATAAAAAGCATTTAGCAAGTGAGGGGTTCATCTCGATCAAAGAGGACCTTAAAGGCGATCGGATCAATAAAATGTACACCTATATCCTAGCACATTTTAATGATTCCAATTTAAGAATCACCGAATTGGCTCATGAATCTAATATGAGTGCTTCTGCTTTTGGTCATTTTTTCAAGAAAAGCACGAATAAGAGTTTTACGCAGTTTTTAGTGGATATGAGACTAGGGTATGCTTCTAATTTGATACTGAATTCCAATGATTCTATAAGTGAAATTGCGTATAGATCAGGCTTTAACAATATTGCTAATTTTAACAGATTGTTTAAAAAGAATAAATTCATTACCCCAAAAGAGTACAGGAATAATTTAATGCAGTCCAACAATTTTAATTGGAAAAAGCAATTGACACCCAATCAATTTGTCCCATCATAAAAAGCATGTGGTTTCTTGATTCATTTTTTATTAGAACCTATTGAGAATGCACAGGAATAAATTACTTGATTTTCGAGCAATCGAGGGTTTAGCATTAAGACCTTGTGTTATCTTAATGGATATACCATAAATGAAATAGTGCTAAAGATAGCTGATACTCAAGCTAAGCTTAATGATTTACAATTACATATTGAAAAAATAGATAATGAAGGAGTTGAATTATTTGGAAATCTTGGTCAAGATTATATAATTCAATTTGACAAAATGATACTTAGTTTTAAGTACTCATCAATTGTTCTCGAATAATGAATATTAAAGACGCTGCGTTGTCCTATTTTGATCACTAGGACAAACTAGAATTTTGCAGCAGTCACTTTTGGAATGATTACCAAAGCATCATAACCTCTAATGACGCGTTCAAGATTTTTATTCACGATTTTCAACTGGTTTTTAAGAAGTGCTTTTCTAAACGGAAGCAAATCAAATACATGCCAATCATTACCCTCAGTAATATTAAAGAAAGGCTTTAAATAACTTAGGTAAAAATCATTTTCACTATCTACTTGGCTAGGAGGGAGGCTTCTAAATAGAGAGCCTTGCATACCACTTTCACCTAGTATCATGATATGAAATGTATCTTGATAATTACTTTCTGTTATATTGGCGACTAAGTTCCCAATATCATAAACATTTAAAAACCCCTCTCCTCTAGTAAGATGATTAGCGCCATACTTAAACAAGGTCTTTTTTGAATTCCATTTTGGAAGATCATTCATGACGCCGTTCATAAGTAATCTAACTCGTTTTTTATGACTGCGTTCCAAATAAATTGTTTTAGAACGTTTTATATCTGCCGTAAAACCTTGTTCTTTTTCACTCAGATTTAAGGTGCTTAATTTTTCAACCTGTTCCGAAAAATCGGGAGTTAACATATACATTGGCTTTTTAGGATTGATTAAAAAAGTATCTAAATGTACTCGTGATTGTTCCATGATGTGCTCATATATTTTCTTAGCCTCAGAACTCTTTGTTGAATTCGAGAGATGTTGTGCAATTAATCTATCAGCATACATAAGAATTTGATCCGACCCTAAAAGCTTGGTGCCTGCATTGACAATGTGTTCTAACAAATCATATTCTGGTTGTAACGCATAAAAAGAGAATAGATCTTTATAAGTGGAATTAAAGCGTTCCTTATCTGCATCTTTTAATGTTAGTATAGATTTTTGAATTATTTCCGTACTATAAGGATCGACTTCGATGTAAAAATTCTCAAAGTCATTTGCATTAAAGACTGCTTTAATAAAAGAGGGGATTTCATTGAAGAAATGATCTTCACCAATTAATACATGCTGACTCTTTTTGGTTTGTTCTATAATTAAATCCCAGCCTTCACCAGCAAAAGAACCATTGCTGTATGTAAGGGTTTTATAATTGGTAGTTATTAGGCTATCCAAATTCTGTTTTTGCGCAAAAATTTGAAAATTAGCACAAATTGAGAGTACGTATAGTGTTATTAATTTTGATGGTTTCATTGTTCTAAATTAGTACTAAATTTAAATAAAAGTTATACCCTTTAAATTTCTTTTATGAATAAAGTATTGAGAAGTGAATTTTTTATCGTTTGCTTTTGAATATGCAATAAGATATATTTTATTTGAGTAATTATTACAGTTTTAATTATGGTGCTGATAATATTTATATCGATGGCACTTGCGACAATTTAATTAAAGGTAATGAAGGTTCAGGAAGTATTTTCGCGTTCGGTATGATGTCTATACATGGCAAGGTGGATAATATAGGATCGGGAGAAGTAGAAGTATCCTGTGAATCTAATCTAGACGCTAGAATTGAAGGAAGTGGTAATGTATATTATCAAGGCAATCCAACTATTAATGTACATGTTGAAGAATCTGGAAGTTTAATTAATGACAACTAATAAAACTCTAGAAGTGATTTAATATTGATACAACGCTACTAAGTTGTACAAGAAGGGTCTTGATGTCGTAGTGAATTTCGAGTCTCGTTCAGATCGGAAACTAAGCCTCTTAAATGAGGCTTTTTTTTATTTAAGTACTTTTCTTAGTAACTTTAGAGTACGTTAATTAACACGGCAAAATGAAAATTCTCTATGCCATAATTGGAATTGTGTTCCTCCTTTTTGTGGTGGTCACTTCATACATGATCTTAATTCAACCACTTATTGACGCCTTCAAAAAAGGAAAGCAAAAAACATAGTGGTCATCGTCAAGAGGCTTTTTTGTTTTAGGACGCTTTGTGATTTAGATTTTTTATACTATTTATAAAAATCAGATTTAAAAACTCATGGACCACTTTTCTTTTTTCTTTAGCGAGAAGGTGGGTATGCCTTCCTGCCATTAGGCAGGCAGGCTTCTTTGTTTTAATATGCCTTGATTCCGTTTTTCTAATTACCATTATATTTGCTTTAAAACATTTCATGGAAATGTCTGATAAAGGAGTATTCAGTTACACAAAAAGCAAACGATATAAAATTGCTCTTGCAAGTGCAAGCGGCATTTTTGCTTTCTTATTTTTTCTTTTTTTTCAACCTTTTGGAGTGAATAATTACAGATCTGATGAAAAGATCACGTTGGTGCTTGTAGCAGCATTGTTAGTTTTCAGCACATTGATATTTTTAGGGTTTGTTTTCTGTGAATTTATTCTGAGACCAAAAAGAAGTCATAAAAGTGAACATTTATCCTTTTTATTGTGGTTGATTTTTGAGATCGTTTTTATATGCTCTTTGTCGTTTTTTATTTATAATTATGTTGGAAATTTTCACGACTTACATTGGAGTAGCTATGTGCAACATGTTTTTGAAATGGGATCGGTTTTAATCTTCCCAATTTTAGGAACACTATTTTATTTTAAACATACCACAGTAATCAAGGATTTTGAGGAGATAGTATCTGTTTCAAAGGAAAATTCTAAACTAGATGAAATAGTACTATTGTCGGGCGATTATAAAAAAGATCAAATAGCGCTAAACTTAAATAGTATTGTTTATATCCAGTCTGAAGACAATTATGCGAGTTTGAATTATTTGGAAAATGATTATTTAAAGCGATACTTAATTCGGTCAACTTTGACTAATTTAGAAAAGAAATTAAATTCTGAATATATCATACGATGTAATCGATCTACTATGGTAAATCTCTTCCATTTAGAATCATCGAAGTATATCTCCAGCAGATTACACTTAAAACTAAAAGGAGTATCATCCACTTTTGAAGTTTCGAAATCTCACCAAAAGAAACTCATCGATTTAGTTAAAAGACTAAGCAAAACAGATCGCTAGTTCAATTCATCCCTAAATATGTTGTGTTTATCCCTAACTCAAGAAAAAGAGTAACTAAGGGGTCATGTGGCTCGTCTCTAGAGCAAACAAAACATTTTTGATAATGAAAAATATTATTAAATTATTTGCAATTTGTTGTGTAGTAAATATACTTCAAGCACAGCCAAATTATCCAAGAAATCCAGAAGAAGCAAGATTGGTTTATTCGGATATAGAGAATTTTTTAGAAGCGTATTCACATTTTACTCCGACAATCGATTCTGTTGAGGTTTTAAAAACTTATTACTTTGATAAAGCATCATCTGGATTACAAGAATATATTGGAAGACATAAACTAACGCCAGAATTATTGAATACTGCTATTAATAAGAACCCTGGAAGATATGCGAAAATTGAAAAGTTTGTAGAGAATATAGAAAATATTACTCCAAAAATAAATGAGGCATATCAGAAATTTCACAAAATCATTCCTAATGCTATGTTTCCGCCAACATACTTGTTGGTTGGTGCAAATAGGGGGATTGCCCAAGCATCTAAACTTGGTCAATTGGTAACCATAACCAAGGTGTTGGATAACGACAATAAATTAGCCAAACTCATTATTCATGAACTAGCACATTTTCAACAAGCAATGGCTATGGGAATGGATAATTATGCTGCGTTATATGCTGCTCCAGAAAATATGCTGGGTTTATGTTTAAGAGAAGGAGGCGCAGACTTTGTTACTTTTTTGACACTTGGAGAAGTCCCGAATCCTGCTTCTTTAGAGTTTTTAGAAAATAATGAAAATGGTATTAAGACAAAATTTATAAATGACCTTGGAACACAAAATAAAAGCTATTGGCTTTGGGATTCCATAGGTAAAAAGGATACACCCCATTTATTGGGCTATACTATAGGTTACAAAATATGTAGGTCTTATTACGATTTGTCTGAAGACCATAGCAAAGCAATAATGGAAATTTTAGCCATTACTCGGTCTAATGATTTTCTTGAAAAGAGCTTATATCTTAAAATATGAAGGCAAAATCAATACGAATTCACCATTCTAAATTATCAAATAAGTTATAAATAGCATGTTATATCCCTAAAAATTCATTGTTCACCGCTAACTCAAAAAAATGGGTGACCATGGTTTCATATCACTCGTCTCTAAAACAAACAAAACATAAATAATCATGAAAACACAGGTATTAAAATTGAATTTAAAAAGAAACAAAGCAACCTTTACATTATTGTTATTTGTATTTGCATTATCGCATTCATTTACAATATTTGCTCAGGATCAAAGTATAAAAGATATTTTGGAAAGATTTTCTTTCGATTATCAAAGTGATCCAATGTTCACCACAAACCAATCCTTTGGAGTAGAAGTTGATAAAGCGATGTGGAGTGTAGAGTTAATAAAGACTTCAGAAAAAGGGACTTCGAATATATCAATAAAAAAAGGGAACCCTAACCAACCTACATTCTATTTTGTTACTAATATTAGAACCTTAAAACAATTAGATATGGGTGAAATTAATGCGCTTACGGCTGGAGCTAAGGCATTTTCAACAGATTATGCCCCTTTAGATATAGAGGTGATGGATGGATTTCAACCATCTGAAGATTTCGTAGGTGCCGTTCTTTCGTTTACATTTCATTTCTGGACCAAGGGAATGCCTGAAATAGTGCCATTTGGTCAGCACTATACAAGAGGTACACATGGCGCACAAGCTTCTATTTTTTATTATGATACCGGACTAAGAACCGGGTATGGATATCTTCATCCTGGTCAACACGCCAACGAACATCCAAGTTCAAAAACGAATCCATTTTCTTCAATGATAATCTTGATAAAAGGCAAAGTAACGGCTCGACTTAATGATAAAGACTATGAAATTCAAGCTGGAAATGCCTTTTTTATCCCACCGGGAATGACTCATGAGATTTTAAACCCTAACGATGAAGCAGCAGAATTCATTCTGCTTATGTTTGGAGATGGCGCATAAATATTGATGTAATGCATTGATGTTTGGCATCCCTTTTTCGTAGTGCTCCGTAGCTTTAGCGCAGGAGTATAGAAATTGGGATGTCAACCTCTGGTAGAAGGGCTTTCTTGTTTCAAGGAGCTTTAATTGATAAAAGTTTTAGACCCTAGGAAATTGCAGGAAAAACCCTATAAATTAAGCTAAATTTAACATATTTTAACATTTGTGTTAATTTTAATGCGTTGATATACAATAAGTTGTGAAATTTGTTTTGTAGATATCAAAAAACATTATATATTAGCCATCCTTCTAGGCCCCAAACACTAGTAAGTAAAAGCTTCCAAGGAAATTTTAATTCATTTTAGTTGACTCATTTTTTTGGGTTAGCACCCCTCCCTCAAATAGTTTTAGTTCATTCTATAACTGTAATTAATTATCCATTCCCTTCCCTCTAAGAGTTTCTTTAACGAAACCCTTACCAAACATGTGTATAATTAAATCCGAGAAATCGGTTAAATAAACAGTTAACTAAAATAAATACATTATGAAATCCCTAAAAGTACTTGCAGTAGTAGCATTATTCGGCGCATTTTTCGTGTCATGTGAAGCAGAATCATTGAATGATGAACAACAAATCGATCAGATAGAGGTCATCTCATCCACAGGAGACCAAGTAGATAAGCCAAAAGGCTCTGATGGCGATGATGATTAACATCCATTATTAATTATATAAAAAAGCTCTTTACAGACAATGTAAAGAGCTTTTTTTATTCCTCAAAAAAAAGGAATAACTTTGATATGACTCAATCCGTTTATTTTGAAAAGGTTTTTATCGATATTATTTTGTATTTGCTTTCTAATGAATATCTCTTATTCCCAAAAAGGTAACGCTATTATTGGAGATACTGAAAAACTTAATACTATTAATGAACTTCGGGTTAATTCCAGAAAAAAAGCTGAGTTTTCTCAACAAGAAAGATTCACTCTGGCAGAAAGAGCTAGAAGAATGTCAGTTGAGTTAGGTATCGATACTACTATCATTAAAAGTAACCGTAGAATTTCGTCCATCTATTATGAGATGGAAAACTATAATCTTTTCAAAAAAATCAACAAGGAAACACTAGAGTTAGCAAAAAAAATCAATGATTCTAACTCAATTGCTAAGGCAAATTTCAACTTAGGGAATTATTATTATATAACCCTAGAGAGCGATAGTGCGTATCATCATTATTATCAGTCAGAGAAAATATATATAAGCCAAAAAGAATACTCTGATGCAGGAGGTGTCTTACTTAATATGGCAATTATTCAGAAAAACGAAAAAGATTTTATTGGTAGTGAAGAAACTTCCATAAAGGCAATTTCTTACTTAGAAAAAGAGGAGAATCTAGAATTCATAGACTATGAGTCTCTTTCATCAATTTATAATAATTTGGCAATAGTTTCTGGTGAATTGGAGAATTATGAGAAGGCAATAGAGTATTATGAGAAGGCAATTGATTACTCGAAGAAAAATGACCCGAAAGATAAACTCAGTGAATTTAGTTTTCTTAATAATCTAGCCACAATTTATCAGAAATCTGAAAATTATGAGAAGGCCCTGTCAAGCTTTAAATCCTTGCTTGATGAAAAAGAAATAAAGGAAAAAGACCTTGCCTTTTATGCTATAGTTTTAAACAACTATGCAAAGAGCAAATTTTTAATTGATAAAGATGATAAAGAGTTGCCATCACTCTATTTAGAATCTCTTTCAATAAAGGAAAGTATAGATGATAAAGGCAGTATAATGAGGAGTTGTATTGACATAGCCAATTATTATCTTGAAAAAAATCGTCTGGAATTGGCATTTGATTATGCAAATAGGGCTTATGAAATAGCTGATAGATATAATCTCTACGACGATAAGCTTGAGACGCTTTTTCTTCTTTCAAAAATAGAGAAAGGAGACATTGCTCTAGCTTATTCTCAAGAATACATTGTTTTAAATGATAGGCTCCATAAAGAAGAACGCGCCATAAGGAATAAATTCGGACGAATTAAGTTTGATACTGATAAAATTGAAGAGCAGAACGTAAAATTCTCGCGTGAGCGGGAGTTGTTTCTATTTCTGGCTATTGCCGGTTTGGTGGGTGTGATCTTGATTTATATCATTATCTCCCAGCGAGCCAGAAATAATGAATTAAGATTCACTCAAGAGCAGCAAAAGGCCAATGAAGAAATATATAATCTCATGCTCTCACAACAGGACAAGATCGAGGAAGGGCGCACAAAAGAAAAACAACGAATATCGGAGGATCTTCATGATGGCATTTTAGGTCGCCTATTTGGCACGCGATTGAGTTTGGATAGTCTTAATATGAGTTCTGATAAAGATGCCGTTAAGAATAGAGGTCAATATATAGATGAATTAAAATCCATTGAACAGGAAATACGACGAATATCCCATGATCTTAATGCCGATTTTGTAGCTGGGTCGGGATATCTTGATATTGTGAAGACCTTGATCGAGAACCAGACACAGTTATATAATAAGTTGAGTTACAACTTCATTCATAAAGATGAAATTGACTGGGAAATAGTTTCCAACAAAACGAAAATCCATTTTTATAGAATGATCCAGGAGTCATTGCAAAATATTTATAAACATGCCAATGCCAAACATATAGATATAAGTTTTGAAATGAAAGACCATCAAATTTATTTGAATATTGAAGATGATGGTGAAGGTTTCGTTGTCAATAAGGCCAAAAAAGGGATTGGTCTTAAGAATATTAAATCCCGTGTTGAAGAATTAAAAGGAGAATTATTCATAAATTCACAAAAGGATTCTGGAACACGCATTTCTATAAGTGTTCCATTATAATAACTGCAAATGCAAAAATTGAATATTTTAATGGTCGACGACCACCCTATGATTATTGAGGGGTATCAAAACACATTATTAGCAACTAAGACCGAAGACCAAGAACTGGTTATTGATATTGCTTCAACATGTGATATGGCGAATGAGTTGATGTTGGCATCAGTTAAGCATCAGAATCCATATGATATATTATTTGTCGATATTAAATTGCCACCATCAAAAGATGGGGCCATTACTTCGGGTGAGGATCTTGCCATGATCGCGAGAAAGATCTTGCCAAATGCCAAGGTCATTATATTGACCATGTTCAATGAATCATACCGCATTCATAATATACTTAAAGCCATCAATCCGGATGGGTTCTTGATAAAAAGTGACCTGACCTCAAATGAGCTAGCCAAAGCATTTCAATCTATTTTGATCAACCCACCTTATTATAGTAGTACCGTGAATGGATTTGTAAGACAGGCGATCACTTCCGACATTTATGTGGATGACAAAAACAGGAAGATCCTTCATTTACTGTCTCAAGGGGTAAAGACCAAGAATCTTGCTGAGCATTTAAATTTATCGCTTAGTGCAGTTGAAAAACGGAAAAAGCAACTAAAAGATATCTTTAAAATCCAAGATGGACAAGATGAAAGCTTGATCAGTGAAGCTAAAAAGAAGGGATTTATATGATAATTCTTACTAACCATGTTAAAAACATAAGATTTTAGGTTGTAGTCGTGTTCTTCAATCCCTTGCTATCATTGAATAGTGAAATTAACCCGTAAAAAAAATGCGGATTTCCCGCAACAAAAAGTCGATGCTATTGATTAAATTTGATTAGTCAACAGTACAATTAATTAATCCCTCGAAATTATTTGTTGATTAATAGCAATTTAAAAAAGCCCTGTGATTTACAAATACATTTGTAAAACATGGGGCTTTTAAATTGCTTTTTCTGCTAAAAGAAACTACTACCAAAATCCCAAAATGCGATCTTGACGAATAGTCCGAAATAAATAGTAGCGATAATGAATTTCAAGAACGTACCCGTTATGAATCCAATAAAGGAACCAAAAGCTGCCTTGATGGCTTTTTTTGTGTCGGCTTGATGTATCAATTCACCTATTAAGGCACCAACAAAAGGACCTATAATGATACCGAAAGGAATAGGAGAGAGTAAGCCAATTATTAAACCTAAAAATGTGCCTAACATACCCGCTCTACTGCCACCAAACTTCTTCGTGCCAATTATTGGAATTATATAGTCTAGGATCCATATAGCTATAGCTATTACTAAAGTGATACCCAAAAACGTTCGGTCCATCGGCACAGCATCGGTAAAATGGAGGATCCAAAGTCCTATCCAGCCAGTGAATGGCCCTGGAAGTATGGGTAAAAAACTACCTATGATGCCAAGTATGACAAAAAATAGGCCGAGTAACAATAATAAAATATCCATAGGGTACTGTTCTATGCTAGTTTGACGAGAAAAAAATCGATTTGTTACAATTGAACTAAAAAATTAGTTAAAACTAAAATATTAGTTTATATTCGTAGCATAGAACTAAAAATTTAGTTGAAAAAATGAAGCAATTAACCAAAGCAGAGGAAGACATCATGAGAATCCTCTGGAAACTTGAAAAGGCGAATGTAAAGGATATTATCGAACAATTTCCTGACCCCAAACCGGCCTATAATACGGTATCCACGATGGTGCGAATTTTGGAAAGCAAGGGATTCGTAAATTATGAAAAACAGGGCAAAGGACATATTTACTACCCGATTCTGAAGCAAAACGAATACAGTAATCAATCCATTAATAAACTAGTAGACAATTACTTTCAGGGGTCTTTTAAGAGTATGGTGTCCTTTTTCATGAAGAAGAATGATATAGATATCACCGAAATGGAATCGATTTTAAACGAAATCAATAAAGAGGAATAACATGTTACACTATATATTACAAACAATCGCATTTCAATTATTTTTCTTAGTTCTTTATGATCTATTCTTAAAGAAGGAAACCTTCTTTAATTGGAATAGGATCTATCTTTTAGGAACCTCATTCTTGTCTTTTTTGTTGCCATTCATTAAGATAGAGCGTTTGAGAACTATCGTACCGAATGAGTTCGTTATTACATTGCCTGAAGTGATTGTTGGAAACCAAATGGCCTCGAGTACAAACGGGATTAATCTTGAAGGGGTTGATATTGGAATATCTAATATGACTGCTTGGGAAATACTACTATTCACCGGAATGACTTTTGCCTTGGTCATTTTTCTAGTAAAAATGGTTAGAATGATTTTCATGATACATGATAACCCTAAATACAAGAGAGATCGTATTCTAATAGTTAAGTTGCTTGATAGTTCTATGGCATTTTCTTTTTTCAACTATATTTTTTTAGGAGAAAAAATAAAATATGATGATAGGGATTCTATTCTTGAACACGAAATAATTCATGTAAGGGATAAACACACTTTGGATCTTATCTATTTTGAGATTTTGCGAATCGTTTTCTGGTTCAATCCATTAGTGTATCTGTATCAAGATAGAATATCAACATTACATGAATTTACAGCAGATGCCAAAGCTGTAAAACATCATGAGTTAAAAACATATTACCAAAAATTATTATCGCAAATTTTTGAGACACAAAAAGTGTCTTTCATCAATGCATTTTTCAAACAATCATTAGTTAAAAAACGAATAGTCATGTTAAGCAAATCAAGATCAAGACCGGTGAATTTAATTAAGTATGTCCTACTGATTCCTATGGTGTTAGGGATGATATTCTATACGTCATGTGTCCAAGAAAATGGACAAGACGATAAGGCTGTGATAGAAGAAGCAATACTTGAAAACACAACTCTTATTGAAAGAATAGAGGCTATGAAAAGTCAAATTGAAATCCAGGGAAATACGACTGATGAAGAGAATTATGGATTCGATCTATTACTCAGAACCGTTACGGGCACTGAATTCAGCCCAGAAATAATAAAAGAAGTCCAACTTTATACCGCATCTAAAAATAAAACACCTTTGATGCAGAGGGTTACAGATGTATTTGAGCAAATACAAATTCAAGGGAATGTGTCTGATGACGAAGTGAAAGCACTCAAAATCCTATTAGCACTGATCACGGATGATGGTTTAAACAACCCTGCACTTCAAGAAGTCGTTGAATATGTAGCGATACCTTTTGGAGTCATCGAGCAAGTGCCTGTATATCCAGGCTGTGAGAACTTAACGAAAGAAGAGCAGAAGAAATGCTTTACCGACAAGGTCACGAAACATGTCATGGAAAATTTCAATCCGAAAGTTACAGATGCGTTAAAGTTAACGGGAAGACTTAAAATTAATACGATGTTTACTATTAGCAATAACGGCAAAGTAGAAGAGATAAAGGTTCGAGCCCCTCATCCTGCTTTAGAAAAAGAGAGTCTTCGGGTCATTAATATGCTACCTAATATGACACCGGGAATGCAATCTGGAAAAGCTGTCAATGCGGTATTTTCGCTGCCAATTATATTCGAGATAAAAGAATAAATGAAGAAACTCATTTTTGTCTTTATGATTTTTATATCCATTAAAACCGAAGCTCAGTCTTCGGTTTTATTTGTTGCAGATAGTCTGTACGCCATGGGAAATTATACAAAGGCTATTGAAAAGTATCGACAGCATCCAGTAAAAGAAGACACATTTGAAGCCATAGCAAAAGCATTTATCGCCTTGGGGAATTATGATGAAGGTCTTTTGTATTATGACAGAGCCTTAAATAGTGATGAGGAGAATTCTTTACTTAAGTACGACTATGCCAGATTATTAGCCAAAATAAAAAAATATGATAAAGCAGAGACTTTTTTTCGGGAACTCATAGATATCGATTACAAGAATCCTAATTTTCATTACGAACTTGGCTTGGTGCTCGAAAAAAAAGTGGACTCATTAGGAGAAGCACAGAACAGGTTTCATAGCGCTTACGAACTTGATAATACACACCAGAAAGCTATTTACAAGATCGCAAAATATCACCTAGTCAAACGACATCATGAAGTTGTTGATACGTACATCGATGCTGGCCTGCAATCCTATTCTAATAGTAGGGAATTAATAAGTCTTAGGGCCCAGAATCTTTATTGGCAGGAATTGTATGATGATGCGGCAGTCTGGTATGAAAAATTGATTAGTCTTGGTGAATCGTCACTATTCATTCACGAGAAGCTCAGTTTTTGCTATCTGCGTTTATACGATTATAAGAAAGCTATGATTCATGTCAAAAAGGCCTTGAAATATGAGCCAAAGAATCCAAGCAACATATATATACTGGGACAGATCTATCAGCAAGAACAAGATTATGTCAATGCTGAAAGATATTATAAAAAGGCGATTGAAATCCTTGACTCACCTCTAGATGCTGAGTACATCAAATTAGCAACAACATTGAATGCACAGGATAAACATGATGAAGCTATAAAAACACTTCAAAAGGCCATAAAGGAGAATCCTAATAATATGCAGGCGCGATTTTTCATGTTGACCACCAAATCCGCCTATTATGGAGATATTAATGAAAAAATAAGATTGCATGAAGAGTTCATCGAAAAATACCCAAATACTGGACAAGGGAAGTATGTCAAGCATTTATTAGAAAAATTGAAGGAAGAAAAATTCATGAAGAAAGACTAAAATACAAAAATATCGTACTTTCGAATTAATAAAAAAACTCATGAAGTACGCTTGGTTTACGGCCTTACTGCTATTATTTACGTCCTGTGATTATTTTGATGTAAAGAAGATATCTTCAGAAGAAATCCTAAATGAGGAGTTACAGACTTTTAATTGGAATGAAGTTGATGTATATCCTACATTTTCGGCATGCGATTCATTTACAACCAAGGAGGAAAAGAAAGCCTGTTTTGTGAATGTGTTAAATAGTCATGTGATAGATTATTTAGCGATTCAACACTTTGTAGTTAGTGAGGATATCAATGATACGTTGCTTCTGAAATTCACTATTTCTGACAAAGGCGAAGCTAGTATGTCTAATATTGAAGTAGCTGAAAAGACAATTATGCAATTGCCGCAGATCAAGAATATTTTAATTAAAAGTCTAGATTCACTTCCTAAGATCTACCCTGCCTTGAAGCGCGGGCAACAAGTAACTTCGCAGTTCACATTGCCTGTAGTTATCTCAATGAATTAAAAGCGAATAGCCAATTTCTTCAACAATCTAAGCACTTCGATATACAGCCAAACAAGTGATATTAAAAGGCCCCAAGTGGCAATCCATTCCTTATATTTTGGTGCTTTATTCTTGTAACGCTCAATATAATCAAAATCCAAAAGTAGCGTAAACGAGGCCACAATAGCTGCAATCAAATTGAATCCTATGGAAACCCAAGAAGTTCCCCAAATAAAAGTAGTCTTAATCCCAAAAAAACTCAGGATCCAAGAGATAATATAAATAACGAAAATCGATACTGCCGCAGTAATTATGACGCTACGCAGCTGTTTTGTGACAAAAATAATACGTGTTTGGTATAAGAATAGAATCACAAAAAACGTAACGATAGTGACTCCTACAGCTTGATAGGGCAGACCTGGGAATTTGGCGTGTGCCCAAGAACTAATACCACCTAGAAATAGACCTTTGGCAATGGCATAGATTGGAACTAGGATGTGTGCCCAATGATTTTTAAATGAAATCAAGATACTGCAAACTATTGCAGCTAACATGCCACCATAGGTATACCATTTTATATCCACACCTTCAGTATAGAGTTTCCAGACATACATCGTCATAGAAGCGATGATAATGATCATGGCTAAGGATTTTACAAAAATCCCAGTGACAGTCATCTTTTTGGATGAGCTATTGTTGCCACCCCAAAAGTAGTTCGTAAATGCAGGATTAGATGTTTTATAATTGAATAGGTTCACTATAAATTAAACTTGTAACCGACACTAAAATCTGTTGAAAAGTTATCTTTATTATCTAAGAATAATGCAAATAGCTCACCGTAAGATAAGGTTAAAAATCCGTTTTCACTGACTCTGATGTCAGCACCCAAGCCAAAAATAACGGGTGCATCAAAATTGCTCGCTGAACGTTCTTCAGTCACCGGCATATCCATATCATCCAAATACGTATAATTTCCCATTGAAACACTAAAGGTCGTTAGTTTGATATTGGCATAAACATTAAAACCCTCTTTTAGTATAAACCTGAATCTGTAGCCTAAAGACAATTCAGTGTTAGTATAGTTGAGTTTGTCATTTTTAAAAACATGTCTAAGACCTAAAAACGAGGCATGGCGTTTGGCCATGTCATCATCGTATATTTCCAGTTCTGCTGCGATTACTGGTGATAAATCATTTTCTGGATTGGTAACGAAGGGATTATTTGTAATACCCGCTGAGAATCCTAATCTTGTTTTAACTGCTATCGCATTAGTTTTGTAAACGTAATTTGGATCAACCGAGGCATTATAATCATTAATGAAATTCTTCAAACTATAAAGTAGTAGTTTCACATTGTTATAATCTACTTTGCCATCGGCTGTAAATTCCTTGAGCGTAACAATATATTCTTCGTTATACTCACCATCTTGTTTTGTGTTTGCCAACTCTTTGATAGCGTTGTCCTTGCTAATGAAATAGCGATATTCATTGTCAATGATATTCCATAAAAGGGTTGCAGTACCGCTGACCTCAGTTTTCAATTCGTAAGATTCTCCGTTTACGGTGTAGGTTTGCTGTGCATTTAATTGGAAAGCACAGAGCACTATCAATGCTGTAATAAGTATTGTTTTCATTTCGATTTGGGATTGAAATTCAAGTAAAGGTAATAAATCTGTGGAAATGGCTCTATTTCTTGAATTCACGTCCTTTCCATATATATCCGCTGTACCAAGCAGAAATGGCTATGTACACATTGAAAAAGGGATATAATAGGCTGCTTAAGAAGTAGGATTTCAAGTATTTAGTTTGGTTCATGAATTGTGTGGTCTTCAAAATAAGCCAAAGATCAACACAAAACTTGATAAGAAATACATAACCAATGGTATTAATACTATAAACACCAAAAATACTTAGGAATAATCCAGCCAAAAGAGAGAAATTCATTAGTAATACAATGGCTCCCACAATTTTTCCGAACGAATTGGAATAAGATGATGTCTTTGCCGCCCAACGTCTTCGTTGTGCAATTAGACCTGATAATTTGGGTTCTGGCTTTGTCAAGACAATCGCACTTTGGTGTTTTATATAAATGACATCATCAGGATATTTTCGTAATACTTTTTCCATTAAGAAGATATCATCCCCAGAGGCAATATCGTCATTACCCTTGAATCCATTCAGGTCGATAAAAAGTTGCTTGGAGTAGGCTAGATTTGCGCCATTGCAAAGAAATGGTTTACGGACCCCAAAGCCTCCAATGGTCCCTCCGATCAGACTCAAGAAATCCAGTAACTGGAATCGCTTCAAGAATGTGTCATTATTGGAGTATGTTACTGGGCCAACAATCATTTTTGGCTGCTTTTGTTGAATGAAGGCGTCAAGAGTGATTAACCAATCTTGATTGAAAACACAATCGGCATCCGTGGTTACTACCCAGTCATGGTTTGAGTGGTCAATGGCGGTTGTTATGGCATCTTTCTTAGGAGACACTGACAATCTCTTGTTTTTAAATAGCATAACTTCAATATCGAATTCGTTGATCACATTCACTGATTCATCAGTGGAATCATCATCGATCAAAATGAATTCCAACAATTCTGGAGGATAATTCAGTGCCGATAATGAACGCAATAAATTCGGAAGATTTTCTGCCTCATTCCTAAACGGAACAACAATTGAAAATGTTGATTTCGGAACGGCATTCTCGTATTTGAAACCGATGACCTTGTCAAAACCGAAAACGAAACGTCCGATGATAAAGAGATAGAGAAGTGTGATTACAATTAAGGCTAGTGTCATTCGTTGTCGGAAGAATAATAGTTAAAATTCAATATATGATAGCTCCCAATAACCGAAGGTAGCACAAAGTTCAGAATCCACATCAGTGTAACTACACATAACACCGTAAATTCATTAATACCCAAAAAGCCGAAAACATAAACTGCGACGCTCCCTTTTACTACTACATCGAAAATAAAAAGTGTTGGTACCACGGATGCTAATAAGTACATACTTGTAATCCCTATCATGGTTTCAAGATATGGTAATTCTATACCCAACACTACAAGAAGAAAATAGAATTGATAGGAGAATATGGCATATCTCATTAAAGAAATGATGAAAACAGCGATTTTTTTCTGAAAAGGAATCTCTTTAATGAATGTTTTAATACGCTCAAGAGAAAATCCCTTGATCCTAAATCTTTCCTGCGAAACACCTAATATTACTAATCCTATCATAATTAATAGTACCAACCCGAATCTAGAGACTCTATAATATGAAATCTCCACATCATAAGCGTTTAGAAAAAAATACAGCCCGATTATTCCTAAGATCATGGTTATACTCATCTGGAATATATTTCCCATCAGATTCAAAAGTAGGATTCGTTTCCTGAATCGTTTAGCAAAATAAATAGCTTTTGCACCATATTCACCCACCCTATTAGGTGTAAAAAGGGATGCTGTAAGAGCACTTAAACTTTGTTTTGCAGCTTCAATGAAAGATACTTTTCTAACTACAGACACCAACACCTTCCATTTCAGAATTTCCAAAAACCAGTTGAAAATGCTTAAAAACAACACAAAAGCGATATTTTTTGATGTAAAAACGTTGTTTTTTGATATAAAATCAATAAAAACACGAAAATCCAGTGCTTGATTATTTATTAGTCTATTGTAAATATAATAAGAGGCACCAATCACGATAGCCAATTTGATCAGTACAAAAAAGAATTGTTTAGTTTTGTATGGCAATGCATGGTACATGCCCACAAAATAATACTATTCTTGCGATATGGAATTTTCAACAGGAAAATATAGAGACGTTATTTGTTCGATTCTTATGGGATTGGTCATAATAGGCGGATATGCTCAAAGTGAGATGAGCAAATGGAAATTTCAGATGTCATTTGGCATAAATTTTCCAGAGAATACGGGGTTTATTAACCCATACGAACCGAAACCACTTAATTTTCCGACCATAAATCTTGGAGTTCAACATATGTTCAAGGAGGACATGGGCTTGAGACTTGATTTGGGTTATAACCGATTTACAAACGCGGATAATACACCAGAATTCAAGACTAATTATACACGGCTAAATACCCAATTTGTTTACGACGCGACCAAGAGTATTAATTTTTTACCACCTTATACAGGTGTTGTTGCGCATATAGGACCTGGATTGACATTTATGAAACCCTTGGGGAATTTCACAGGAAACAAGGAAATGTACCTGAATCTTATGGGAGGAATCGAGTTTCATTATGGTATTACCGATACCGTTTCGGTCTTTAGTGATCTAACCTATATATACGGCCTTTTTGGAGATAAAGAATATACAACTGCATTTCAGTCGTTTGGTGTGTTTAGAGGAAGTTTATTTACAGTGAGCTTCGGTATAGCCGTATCACTAAGTGGTTGTCAATATTGCGAATGATGGATAATGAACTGATCATACTCGGAATCGACCCAGGAACTACTATCATGGGTTTTGGCCTCATAAAAGTGGTGAACAAGAAAATGGAATTCATCCAGTTGAATGAGCTCAATCTCAAGAAATATGACGACCACTATGTTAAGTTAAAACTCATATTCGAGCGTACTATTGAACTTATTGAAACACATCATCCCGATGAAATCGCCATTGAAGCACCGTTCTACGGTAAGAATGTGCAGAGTATGTTAAAACTAGGTCGAGCTCAGGGCGTAGCTATGGCAGCCGGTCTGTCAAGGGAAATACCTATTACCGAGTATTTGCCCAAGAAGATAAAAATGGCGATTACTGGCAATGGGAACGCAAGTAAAGAGCAAGTCGCCAAGATGTTACAAGGAATGCTAGGATTAAAGACCTTACCCAAAAACCTTGATGCTACGGACGGCTTGGCGGCAGCGGTTTGTCATTTTTACAATTTAGGTAAACCTACAGTTGGGAAAAGCTATTCTGGTTGGGATGCATTCGTGAAGCAAAATGAGAAAAGAATCAAGAAGTAGCGGAATATGAGCGGCATCTACATTCACATACCCTTCTGTAAACAAGCTTGTCATTATTGTGATTTTCATTTTTCTACCTCATTGAAGAAGAAAGATGAATTGATTCAGGCGCTTGTTAGAGAAATTGAACTGCGAAAAGAAGAGTTTGCAAATAGCACCGTCGAGACTATTTATTTTGGTGGGGGCACTCCTTCATTATTGTCTAATGATGAATTATTGATGATCATTGCTTCGGTTCATGAAAATTATCAGGTAACCGAAAAGCCTGAAATAACCTTAGAAGCCAATCCCGACGACTTAACGAATCAACGAATAAATGACTTAGCAAATACGCCTATCAACCGCTTGAGCATAGGGGTCCAATCCTTCTTCGAGGAGGATCTAAAACTCATGAATAGGGCGCACAACGAGCAAGAAGCGCAAGAATGTTTGTCGACTGCAATTAGGCATTTCGATAATATTTCTGTCGATTTGATCTATGGAATTCCTGGCTTAAGCAACAAACGTTGGCGTGAGAACATAAAAACCGCCTTATCTTACGGGATTCCTCATATATCGAGTTACGCATTGACTGTCGAGCCTAAAACAGCATTAGATGCCTTTATAAAAAAAGGCCTGATTGAAGATGTAGATGATGATATGGCACAAGAACAGTTTGATATATTGGTCAACCAATTGCAAGCCAACAATTTTGTACACTACGAATTATCGAATTTCGGAAAGAAAGGGTATTTCAGTAAAAACAATTCGGCATATTGGCAGGGCAAACCATATTTAGGAATTGGTCCATCGTCACATTCTTTTAATGGAGTACAACGCAGTTGGAATGTAAGGAATAATTCAAAATATATTAATGCACTCCAAAACAATGAACTGCCTAGTACCTCAGAAACCCTTTCACTGACCGATAAATACAATGAATTCATTATGACTGGATTGAGAACCGTGTGGGGAGTTTCAATTACGACTATTGAAAAGGATTTTGGTATGATCTACAAAAATTATCTATTGGTACAAGCTCAAAAACATATAAATGAACATTTGTTGTATATTGAAGATGATATATTAAAAGTATCGAACAAGGGTAAATTCTTGAGCGACGGAATTGCTTCAGATCTTTTTAAACTAAATTGAATTGAACACAACAATACGAGTAGATAGTAAAGTATACAATATCGATCTTTCCAAGCCCCTGGATATTTCCATTCCTTTAAGGGCTTCAGAAAAGAATGTAAACGCTTGGTACATTGAAGAGCCAAAAATGGAAGCCCTACGCAGCGTTGCAAATGGAGAATCGACCAATTTCAATACATTCACATTTAATCCTCATGCCCACGGAACCCATACAGAATGTGTTGGGCATATTACCGAAAAGCCCTATAGTATCAATAAGTGTTTAAAACAGTTCTTTTTTACTGCGGAATTGATAACTGTGGCACCAGAAAAAGAAGGAGAGGATATGATAGTTTCAAAAAAGCAAATTCAATTTTTATTAAAACACAAAGCACCCGATGCTTTGGTCATACGAACGATGCCAAATACTACTGACAAAAAAAGCAGACAATACTCAGATACAAATTGGCCTTATTTAAAGGAAGATACCGTTGAATTTATAAGGCGGCGTGGTATAAAGCATTTGTTAATTGATGTGCCTAGTGTAGATAAGGAGAAAGACGATGGGAAGTTATTGGCTCATAAAGCTTTTTGGGATGTTAATGGCGATCTAAGAAAGGACTGTACAATCACAGAATTGATCTATGTGCCTAACAAGGTGCTGGATGGGAACTATATATTGAATTTACAAATAGCTCCTTTTGATAATGATGCCGCACCAAGTAAACCAATTTTATACAAGATAGAATGAGCATGCAAAGCACGTTGAAAATAGAGGAATTATTTATGTTTTTGTTAGGCGTTTATCTTTTTACTTTATTGCATTTGGATTGGTGGTGGTTTCCTTTATTAATACTTCTTCCAGATCTAGGAATGTTGGGCTATCTCATGAATCCTAAAAAAGGGGCGATACTATATAACCTATGCCATCATAAAGGATTGGCAATCGCCATTTATTTTTTGGGTATTTACTTTGAAAATTATATTTTGCAGCTTATCGGAATAATAATATTCTCACATTCAGCCATGGATCGTATGTTCGGCTACGGATTGAAATATAAGGATAGTTTTCATAATACTCATTTGGGTGAAATTGGTAATAAAAAATAAATGGAAGCATTTTTAGGAACCATCATAGGGGTATTAGTGACACTAGGAGGTGTTACTTATATAAATAGTTTAAAAAAAAGGAGATTGGCTCATTCTCAATCCGTCATTCTTCTGGATAAGATTCGTAGTGTTTGCAAATTCATTACCGTAGAGGGCGATTTTGCAGAGATATATCATTACGAAGATGTCAAGGAAAGGTTTCTCAAACTTATCACTAGCAGGAAAAAAGCGCTCGTGGTCATTAATGCGAAGGCTTATGTAGGATTTGATTTTTCCAAAGTTAAGATGGAAGCCAATGAAAGTTCAAAGACCGTTGTCTTGAATTATTTTCCGCAACCAGAGGTATTGAGTATTGAAACCAATTTGAATTACTACGACAAGACAGATGGGTATTTTAATAAATTTGAAGCCACGGATCTTACTGAATTGCATACAGAAGCCAAAAAACATATACAAGACAAGATTCCTGAAAGCGGATTATATGAAATCGCAGGAAAAGAAGCTTTGGAATCGGTTTTACTTATTGAGAATATTGTTCAGACCATTGGTTGGAAGTTGGATTATTCAGCTTTGAAAATTGAGGAGGTTCAAAAAAAGCCCATTGAAAAATGAATATTGAACAATTCAGGTATTATTGTTTAGAAAAGAATGGCGTAACGGAGGAGTTTCCATTTGATGAGCAGACGTTAGTTTTTAAGGTTATGGGTAAAATGTTTGCCTTATCAGGTCTAGAAAGAATTCCCAATGAAATTAATTTGAAATGTGACCCCGAAAGATCGGTTAGCCTGCGTGAGGAATATGATGGTTTAATATATGGAGGCTATCATATGAACAAGCTCCATTGGAATACATGCGTGCTTGAAAGCCTTCCTGATAAATTATTGACTGAATTGATCGATCATTCCTATGAATTAGTGGTGGCTAAGTTTCCAAAAAAAATAAGGGACACGTTTCATTAATATATGTATTTTTGACAAAATATTTTTAAAGCCTTTTAATAGTGCACTGAAAAGTTAATAAGATAACATCTTTAATTTGCAATTTTCGCATATGTGATGGAAACGATGAAGATGCACAAAGCAGACTTTAATAGTTACATTTAAACTGATAAAATTGCAGTATAATTTTAGATTTTATCACTAAATCGATTTTTTAATGCTTTATAGCGAATTGTTAAATATCTGTTATTACAAATTAAAAATTACAATTACTTTAGTGGTCTGTTAATAAGTTCTTTAACAATATTTAATTGAAAGAGCTATATAATAAACAAATTTTAAACTCAAAACTCAAATACTTATGTTACAATTAACCGAAACAAAAAGCAAGATCAGGGATTATATTCTAGAATCAACTTTTGATGATGTAGAGAATATTACCGATGACACATTGATTTTCGAAAAAGGGGTGTTAGACTCCATGGGACTACTTTTCCTCATAGAATTCTTGAAAGAAGAATTTGGTGTTACTACCAATGATGACGAATTAGTGGTTGAGAATTTCGAATCAATCAATAATATCGTGACCTTTTTAGAAAGCAAACTGTAATTCAGTTATATTCCTATAAAGTATGTGCGGAATTGCCGGGTTTTTTCATTTTAATGAAGACGTAAATTCTAAAGAACATACCTTAAGAAAAATGCTAACTCGAATCAGGCATAGAGGTCCTGATCAAAGTGGTGTATATATTTCTGAGGGTGTTGGTTTAGGGAGTGTGCGCTTAAGTATTATTGACTTAAGCACGGGAACGATGCCTCTATCGAATACCGATGAATCCTTATGGGTTGTATTTAATGGAGAGATCTTCAACTATATTGAATTACGTGAGGAGTTAAAAGAAAAAGGACATTCATTCAAAACAACGAGTGATACAGAAGTCATTGTTCATCTATATGAAGAATATGGACCAGAATTTCTCCAAAAACTAAATGGACAGTTTGCCATTGCTATTTGGGACAAGAACAAGCAAGAATTGTTTTTAGCTCGAGATAGAGTAGGGATTAGACCATTATATTATACTGAAGTAGGAGAGTCCTTTGTATTTGGCTCAGAAATCAAGGCGATTACAGAATTCCCAGGAGTAAATCCGAAGATTTCGACAAAGGCCTTAGCCGAGTATTATACATTTTGGACATCTTTGTCTCCAAGCACTGCCTTTGAAGGAATTTATGAAGTGCCTCCTGGTACCTATATGAAAATTGATTCAAATGGCACATCAAGCACTACCTATTGGGAATTGCCGCTTAATAAACCTGATGCTTATAAGTATACCAACTTAGAGGAAGCCTCAGCAAAATTTGAAGAAATTTTTGCAGATGCCGTTAAGCTTAGACTGAGGGCAGATGTACAAGTTGCAGCTTACTTAAGTGGTGGTATTGATTCCAGTGTGACTACATCTTTTATAAAAGATATTTCGCCAGATAATCTAAGAACGTTTTCCTTAGGGTTTACAGAAAAAGATTATGATGAATCTTCTTTTCAGAATATCGCGGCGAAATATTTCGACACTGAGCATTCGAGTGTGATGTGTGGGCCTAAAGATATTTCTGAGAATTTCAAAAACGTGATTTGGCATTCGGAAGCACCATTATTGCGTACCGCTCCAACACCTATGAGCCTTTTGGCTAAGAGTGTCAGGGATGAGAACATAAAAGTAGTGATCACTGGAGAAGGCGCTGATGAACTCTTAGGAGGGTATAACATTTTCAAGGAAGCGAAAATCAGGCACTTTTGGGCTAAAGATCCAAATTCAAAATATCGCCCTTTGCTGTTAAAGAACTTATATCCTTATTTACCGCAAATTAAGAATGCGACGAGTAACGTACTTAAAATGTTTTTCGGATATAAATTAAGTGAAACTAAATCACCAATTTATTCTCACTTATTGCGATGGAACAATACCTCCAGAATCAAGAATTATTTATCTGCTTCTAAAAGAGAAGAGATACATGGTTACGATCCGGTTTCAGAATTCGAAAAGAAATTGGAGCCAAAACTGGAAGGATATGACTATCTAACAAAGGCACAGTTTATAGAGTTGAATATCTTTATGTCAGGGTATCTTCTATCTTCACAAGGAGATCGTATGGGAATGGCTAACTCTATTGAAGGAAGATATCCGTTTTTAGACCACAGGGTCATTGAATTCTGTATGTCTTTGGATCCAGATCTTAAGCTAAACGGCTTAAATGAAAAGTACCTGCTTAAGAAAATGATGAAGGGTAGGTTGCCAGAAGAGATTTTGAATAGGCCAAAGCAAGCCTATAGAGCGCCAATTAGAAGTTCGTTTATCTCAAAAGACCTGCCAGAGTATTTAAAAACAATGCTTTCTGAAGATATAATTAAGGAATTTGGTATTTTTAACCCAGACCATGTTCGTAGTTTATTAACTAAAATGACCAAGACTGGACAAGTCTCCGAAATAGATAATATGGCAGTAACAGCGATTCTGTCAACTCAAATATTGCATGACTTGTTTGTAAATAAGTCTATGCCAGAATTACAAGAAAACGAGCTAGTAAAGTTAGATAAAACAGTACTTGACTAGTAATTTAATAAATCAAAAACAACTCAAAAATGACATCTACAACAAAAAAACCTTTCTCAAAAGATATTTTGCATATCGAAGATATCGACACTGTTTGTAATGAGATTATCGCAAAAATGAGAACTGATGTTGCAAAAAAATTGCAACGAAGAGGCGCCGTTATCGGTATAAGCGGAGGAATCGATTCTTCAGCATGTTTAGCCCTATCTGCAAAAGCTTTTGGCCCTAAGAACGTAACGGCAATCATGCTTCCTGAGCAAGATTCTAGTGACGATAGTAGAAATTTGGCCGAAGAATTGGCTGCTGCATTTGATGTAACTCAAACACTTGTAGAGAATATTACAGGTGCTTTAGAAGGCTTTGGTTGCTACCGCAGAAGAGATGAAGCAATAGGACGTGTTGTAACAGATTTTGATCCAGCTGTCGATAAAGCTAAAATCGAGATCAAACAAGATCCGGCTAGTACCTTACCTCCAATTTTCTCTATTACGGTTATCAAACCAAACGGAGAGGTTGTTAGTAAATTATTGCCTGCAAGGGAATATTTACAGATCGTGGCCGCTACTAACTTTAAGCAACGCTGCAGAATGTCCATGTTATACTATCATGCAGAAAGATTGCATTGTGCTGTTATTGGTACGCCAAACAAGCACGAAGTAGAACAAGGATTCTTTGTAAAGTACGGAGATGGTGGTGCAGATATTATGCCAATCGGTCATTTATACAAAACACAGGTTTTCCAAATATCTGCGCATTTAGGTGTGCCTCAAGGAATTTTGGATAGAACTCCAACGACTGACACTTATACAGCTGAACAAACGCAAGAAGATTTCTTCTACCAGATGCCTCATAAAGAAATGGACCTTTTTTGGTACGGTTTTGAGAATGGCTATCCTGCGGAAGAAGTTGGTAAGGTGATGGGAAGAACGACAGAAGATGTAATGAACATCTACAAGAATATGGAGAGAAAGCAGAAAACCACTGCATACTTAAGAATGAAGCCAATATTTTAATTCATTCATTTAAACAATATGAACGTTTTTGATTACTTTTTTAGCACGACACAGAATCTTGAAAAGGATTTTGTGTTGGGCTCAAAAGAGACTATCTCTTTTAAGCAGTTGCATGAAAACAGCTTGAAAATTGCTACGTATCTCAAGGAGCATGTTGGTGAGAATCAAAACATTGTATTAATTAGCCCGAATTCTGTATTCTTCATTACCGCTTATTTGGGAATTTTAAAGTCCGGAAATATCTGTGTGCCTTTGAATTACGCAATAGAGCAGAGCAACTTAGACTTTATAGTAGACACAACCGAAAGTAAAACTGTTTTCATAACCAAAGGCCTTAAGCCTAGGCTTAAGTTTCAGGATGACACAACGTTGATCGATGAGGCAGAATCCTTACAGATCATTGCTGATCAGGAAATAGGTGTTGATGATTCTGATTTTGACAAGAATCGAGTTGCTGAAATAATTTTCACATCAGGTTCAACAGGTGAGCCTAAGGGCGTGATGATCAGTCATAAAAACATCATTGCCAATACAGATGCTATCATCGAATACCTAAAACTCACAGAAAAAGATATTATTGGGGTTGTCCTACCATTCTTTTACTGTTACGGTTTGTCATTGATGCATACGCATTTAAAAGTTGGCGGATCTATGGTTTTGAACAATAGCTTCATGTTTTTAGGAACGGTTATCAATGACCTTAAAAATTATAAGTGCACTGGTTTTTCTGGCGTACCAAGTCATTATCAAATTTTGCTTAAAAAGTCACAAACCTTTAAGGAGACTGAGTTTCCTGATCTGCGTTATGTGACACAGGCTGGAGGGAAATTGCATGCAGTCATTATAGAAGAATTTATCAATGTTTTTCCTGATAAAGAATTTTTCGTAATGTACGGTCAAACTGAGGCAACAGCTCGGTTATCCTATTTACCACCGGAAAACATAAAAACCAAGACCAGTTCTATAGGGAAAAGTATTCCTGGCGTGACCCTGAAAGTCGTTAAGGCTGATGGTGAAGAGGCCGACGTCAATGAAGAAGGTGAACTTCTAGCATTAGGAGATAATGTGATGTTAGGGTATTATAAGGACCAAGAGGATACCGATAAGACCATTAAAGATGGTTGGCTACATACAGGTGATATTGCTAAGGTAGATGAAGACGGCTTTATTTACTTAATGGCACGGAAGAAAGAAATCATTAAAGTTGGTGGTAAACGTGTGAGTCCTAAAGAAATTGAAGAGGTCATTCTTTCTGTACCAGAAGTTGTCGATTGCACGATAGCAGGTATTGAGGATGAACTTCTAGGCGAGGCAATTCAGGCGACTGTTGTACTGAATGGCAGTGCGGAGGAATCTGTAATGAAGGACATCATAATCCAGAAATGCGGAGAGAACCTAGCGGTATATAAAGTACCTTCAAGTATTGTTTTTGAGAAATCAATCGCAATGAATGCTACTGGTAAAAAGGTGAAAAGCTTACAGAAGAAATAACTCCTTGAAATTATTTAGTAGATTTTTTGACACGACGTTTTCTCTGTGTCACTTTTTTGTAGTGCTCCATTAATTCCAAAGGGATATCTCCAAAAGAAGTTGTTCTCTTGAACAAGAACCATTTTTCCTTACGTAGGTTAAATGGATGGTATCCGGCATAATCACCTGCTCGTAAAGATACGAAATGGTCAGTGCTGGTATATATAATAGCAGTGTCAGCACCGAGCTCCTTGCCCTTTTCAGCTACTTTTGTCATGGCGTAAGGCATAATACCAAATCCTCTAAATTTGGGAACTGTATAAGAATTTTCTACTAGAGTCTCATTGGCCTTCAATGGAGGGAAAGAATCGCCCCAAAATTCTTTTATCTTGTCGTTTTGAGAGGCCCCCATGAGCCATACCCTATAAACTGGGACGTCATCTTTCGTGGCTACAACACAGTAGTTAATTTGCTTATCGACAAGTCCGTGGTTATTGTTGTCCAACTCAAAATAAGGCGCGTCATCGTCGCGACAATATCTGAAGGACAGTTTCAATAACGATGGTGGCGTTGGAATTTCGATGTTTAGATCGCGTTTCAATCCATACGATAAGTTTTCAGAATAAAGCCTCTTGGATATACCAGACCAGAGAAACTTGAGTTCACCTTGTTTTATGAGGCTGATTAGGTATCCGATTTTAGTAAAGATATTTTTCATTTTAGGGCTAACTATTCTGTGGTAAAAATAGGAATACAAAACTATAAAGGCAATATATTAGGAAGGAAATATTATGCTAATACACAAATCTAATTTCTTTGATATTTAAATACACAATGCTGCAAATATGTCTGAGATAAGAATAAAATCCAATGTCTATATTTGCATGGAACCTAAATACATAACATGAGTCTAGAAAGAGCCCTCCAAAAACGAAGCGATTCCAAATGCGAATTATGCGCATCTGATGAAAATTTGCAAGTCTATACTATAAAGCCTTCAAAAGAGGCGGATGAAAAAAATAGCCTTTATGCTTGTAAAACCTGTATTACGCAAATTGAGAATCCAGACGAAACTGATGCTAATCATTGGCGTTGTTTAAACGATAGTATGTGGAGCGAACATGACTCAGTTAAGGTCATTGCTTGGCGAATGCTTAGCCGATTGAAATCGGAAGGTTGGCCACAAGACTTATTGGATATGATGTATCTTGAAGAAGAAACATTGGAGTTGGCAAAGGCAACAGGTGAAGGAGAAGCCGATGAAAATGCCTTGATTCACAGAGATGTTAATGGCGTTGTTTTAAAAACTGGAGATTCTGTGGTACTGATCAAAGACTTGAAAGTAAAAGGCTCAAGCTTGGTCGCTAAACAAGGTACAGCCGTGAGACGTATATCGCTGGACCATGAAAATGAAAAATATATAGAAGGAAAAGTTGGACCGACTCAAATCGTTATCATCACTGATTACGTTAAGAAGATCTAAGAATTCTTTCTAAACATAGATGGGCTATGTTTCTTAATAGCCTTGAACTGCCTGTTAAAATTGGAGATATTATTGAAACCCGATTGCTCTGCAATAGCTGCTATTGATTGATCATCATTTGCCATAAGTAATTTGCAGGCATGCTCGATTCGTAGTTCGTTCAAGAATGTGAAATAGGATTTGTTGGTTCTTTTTTTAAAATACTTACAGAATGCATTCTTGGTCATTGCCGCAGAATCCGAAATCTGATTTAGGCTTATGCCTTCCATAAAATGAGACATGGTATACTCAAAAACATCCCGCATCCGATGACCCTCTATATCAGAATATTGTTTTTCGTATACAAAAGTTGAAAGGCTCTTGGCTTTACATTTGGAGAGCATTTCAATGATTTTCAATAGTAAAATGAACAGTTCTAGTTTTGTGCTGTCTTTCAAATCCATAAAATAGTCGCGAAGTTTTTGTTTATGCGATATAGCTCGAAACCCATTTTCCGAACGATTGAAAAATTTGCTTGATAAATACAATTCTTCCAGATCAAAGAAATTTTCACCAAAGGAGTCTTTTGTAAAGAACAAGGATAGCATTACTGACTTTTCATTGCTTACTTCACTTTTAAAAACATGAGGAAGATTACTTCCAATAACAATCACGTCGCCTTTATTGTATTGATTTACACCATCTCCTACAATCAATGTTCCTGAACCTTCAGCAATGAAACTAACCTGTATCTCCTCATGCTGGTGTAACTTATCATAAAAAACGTCTTCTATGTCTTCTTGATAAACAAGTGCGTCATTATTGGGTTTTGGAATCTTGAATGGAAAAATTTTCATGATACAAAAATATGCTAAATACTACTTTATATAAGATTAATAGGATAATATAATATCAATAAGAGATAATAACACATTATTGATTGGGGTATATAGTCATTAATTTTACAGGACTAAAATATTTTATTATTATGAGCATACAATGGAAAGGCGTTATGCCAGCAGTTACAACAAAGTTCACGGATAAGGATGAGTTAGATCTAGAAACATTCCAATTAAATATTCATGCACAGTTAGATGCTGGTGTTCATGGAATTGTACTAGGTGGAACCTTAGGTGAAGCAAGCACTTTGAGCGATGACGAAAAAAGAACGCTTACACGCACCACAGTGGATATGGTTAAAGGTAAAGTCCCAGTATTGATCAATATTGCAGAACAAACCACAAAAGGCGCCATTGAGGCTGCTCAAAAAGCGGAAGAAGATGGTGCAAAAGGGTTGATGATGTTGCCGCCAATGCGATACAAATCAGGAGATAGAGAAACAGTTGAGTATTTCAAAGCCACAGCCAAAAGCACATCCTTGCCTATTATGGTCTATAACAATCCAGTGGATTATAAGATTGAGGTGACCATGGAGATGTTCGATGAATTGCTTAAATGCGACAATATAGAAGCGGTAAAAGAATCGACGAGAGATATTTCGAATGTAACAAGAATCAAGAACCGTTTCGGAGACCGTTTGAAAATTATGACAGGAGTGGATACCCTAGCTCTTGAGAGTTTGCTTATGGGAGCGGATGGATGGGTAGCTGGTTTGGTATGTGCATTTCCAGCAGAAACAGTGGCTATTTATGAGCTTCAAAAAGCAGGACGAATTAAAGAAGCCATAGAAATATATCGTTGGTTCTTACCATTGTTAGAGTTAGATATAAACCCTAAATTAGTACAGAATATCAAATTAGCGGAAGTTGCTACAGGTATTGGTACAGAAAATGTTCGTGCACCAAGATTGCCATTATTTGGAGAGGAACGTGATCATGTTTTACAAGTCATTGAAGAAGGAATGAAAACTAGGCCAACACTTCCAAATTATAAATCATTGCAATAATGCTGGACATAAGGCCTTCATGCGAACTGTGTAATAAATCATTGCCCTTCGATTCTAAAGAAGCAATGATCTGTACATTTGAATGTACCTTTTGTAAGGAATGTGTCGAAGGTGTTTTGCAAGAAGTTTGTCCGAATTGTGGAGGTGGATTTGAAAAACGTCCAATTCGCCCTGAGAGTTTATTAGTCAAATATCCCGTTTCAAAAAAGGTAGTATATAAACCAGTTGATATTGAATTACATTTAATAAAATTGAATAAAAAATTATGACAGGAAAAAATTATATAGGAAACCAGCAATCGGCTAAAGGGAACAATACTTATAAGACGTTCAATCCGAAGTTGAATCTTGAAAATGAACAGGTTTTTCATGAAGCAACATCAGAAGAAATTGATGATGCGGTAAGTTTAGCTGCCGAAGCTTTCAAAGCATTCAGGAATACCCCAGGCACAAAAAAAGCAGAATTCTTAAATGCCATAGCAGATGAAATTCTGGCACTGGATGATGAGTTAGTGCAAATGTACTGTTCAGAAACTGGATTACCCGAAGGTCGAGCCAAAGGAGAAAGAGGCCGAACTATTGGTCAATTAAGAATGTTCGCTGAACTTATAGCAGATGGCTCATGGGTTGAAGCAACAATCGATACTGCGATGCCGGAAAGGCAACCAATGCCTAGGTCTGACGTCCGGAAAATGATGGTACCATTAGGTCCAGTTGTGGTGTTTGGTGCTAGCAACTTTCCATTGGCATATTCAACTGCTGGAGGAGATACAGCAGCAGCATTGGCGGCCGGATGTCCCGTAATCGTGAAATCACATCCCATGCACGCAGGTACAGGAGAACTAGTGTCTTCAGCAATAATAAAAGCGGCACAAAAAACAGGTATGCCAGATGGTGTATTCTCAAACTTGAATAGTAGAGGAATCGAAGTTGGTGTTCAATTAGTCGAGCACCCAGGGGTTAAGGCTGTTGGGTTTACTGGCAGTATCAGAGGCGGAAGAGCCTTATTCGACTTGGCAGCGAAAAGGGAAGAACCGATTCCTGTATTTGCCGAAATGGGAAGTGTCAATCCTGTCGTAGTACTACCAGAAGCTTTGAAATCACGAGGAAATGAATTAGCTAAAACATATGCAGGTTCTATTACTCTAGGGTCAGGGCAATTTTGTACAAACCCTGGATTGTTATTGGGAATTAAAGGTGAAGAGTTGACAAATTTCGTGAATGACCTTTCTGATGAAATTGTCAAAATTGAACCCTCATGCATGTTGCATCCAAATATAATTGGGGCCTATGAAAGTAATAAAGGAAAAGCCATTGCTCAAAGTGGTTTGACGGTCACAGCAGATTATACGAACGATGTACAATCTAACTTTGCAAGACAAACCATTACCACTGTTGATGGCAATACATTTTTGGAGAATACAACTTTGCATCAAGAGGTTTTTGGACCATTTTCTATGGTTGTACAATGTGAAGATGGCAATCAACTGGAAGCAATTATTTCCAAATTGGAAGGCCAATTAACAGGTACGATTATTTCGGAAGAAGGCGAGGCATCAAAATATTCAGGAGTCATTGAAGCACTTCAAAATAGGGTCGGACGCGTTATTTACAATGGTGTGCCAACAGGTGTTGAGGTATGCCCCTCCATGCTTCATGGGGGTCCATATCCGGCTTCAACAGACAGTCGATTCACAGCTGTGGGTATTCATTCCATAAAACGATGGGTGAGGCCTTTGAGTTTTCAGGATTGGCCAAATGAATTATTACCAGATGAATTGAAAAATGAAAACCCATTGAACATATATAGAAATGTAAATAGCAAGCTTAGCAACCAAAAAGTTTAATCGTTAGATGATTTATTTATGAAAAATTTCAAACTTTTATATGTCTTAGCTTTTTTGAGTTTATTTTCGGTTAAGCAAGTATCGGATTCAGATACCTTAAACACAATTATTGCGGAATATGAAGCTGATAGAGAGTATGATTTTAAAACGAATGAATCTGTAGAAAATACGATTAAATATTATCAAGCTGAAGCTAATTTTTCAAAAAAACTTAAAGAAAAATTAGAACTGGTTTCAGAAGAAGGCTTATCTAAAACTGAACAAATTTCGAAAGAGTTATTGCTGTTTGTATTGCAAGATAAAATTGACAGATATTTGTTCAAGACGTACTTGAATACCATAACAAATGAATCTGCTTTCCATTTGAATTTAAGCAGAATGGGAAATACATCTTTTGGAAAGAAACGTCAAGTATTTGCCTATTTAAAGCGCCTTGAAGACTTGCCTCAAAAGGTTGATTATAATATTGAAATATTGAGAGCATCTATAAAAGAAGGATTCGCACAACCTAGAGTAATTTTTAATAACTATGAAGATACTTATAACAAGCATATAATTTCAGACCCAACTGAAAGTGAATTTTACAAACCATTTAATAAACTACCAGAATCATTTTCAATAGCATTAAAGGATTCAATTATTAAAGTTGCGAAAGCAAGTGTTCAAAAAAATGCAATAGATCAATACAAAAAGATTAAATTTTTTTTCGAAGATGAATATTTTCCAAATACGAGAAAAGGTTTAGGGATATCTACAGTTCCAAATGGAGATGCCTTTTATCAAAACAGAATTAATTTTTTCACAACAAGTAATCAGTATACTGCAGATGATATTCATCAAATTGGGCTAGAGGAAGTAGCGAGAATTAAATCAGAAATGAACAAGATTATTTCTGATTTAAATTTTAAAGGATCCTTTGCTGATTTTTTAAAATTTCTTAGAACTGATGAACAGTTTTATCCAAAAACAGCAGAAGAGTTATTAATGTTCGCTCGAGATATAGCTAAAAGAATTGATGCTGAATTGCCTAAATTCTTTATTACGTTACCTAGAAAACCATATGGAGTTGTCCCGGTTCCAGCAGCACTTGCTCCAAATTATACAGGAGGAAGATATTCGGGTTCTTATAGTGAAACAACCGCAGGATTTTATTGGGTAAACACTTACAATTTACCAAGTAGAACACTATACACAATTCCTGCATTAACGGCACATGAAGCAGTTCCAGGGCATCATTTACAAATCTCATTGAATAACGAATTGCCAGAATCTATTCCAGCCTTTAGAAGAGGATTATATTTGTCGGCTTATGGTGAAGGTTGGGGATTGTATTCAGAATATTTAGTAGATGAAATGAATATTTACACAACACCCTATGAAAAATTTGGTCAGCTAACGTATGAAATGTGGCGTGCATGTAGATTGGTGGTTGATACAGGTGTTCATGCAAAAGGTTGGACCAGGCAGCAAATGATTGATTACATGTCTAAAAACACTGCTTTGTCTATTCATGAGGTTACTACAGAAACGGATCGTTATATTTCATGGCCAGGACAAGCATTATCTTACAAGATTGGTGAAATTAAAATTAGACAACTCCGTAAAAAAGTAGAAGAAGCTTTGGGAGAAGAATTTGATATTCGGGAATTTCATGAAGTTATTCTTGAAGAAGGAACCGTGACCTTGGCGATCATGGAAAATAGAATGAACGATTATATCGATAGCGTAAAGAATGGCAAGTAATACGTTTGTTTGTATAGATGCACATACTTGTGGTAATCCAGTTAGGGTAATCAAAGAAGGTGGTCCAGAGCTTTTGGGTAAAACCATGAGTGAAAAACGGCAACATTTTCTGAAAGACTACGATTGGATTCGTAAAGGACTCATGTTCGAACCACGTGGTCATGATATGATGAGTGGCAGCATACTTTACCCACCTCATGATCCTGACAACGATTTTGCCATTCTCTTTATTGAAACATCAGGGTGTTTACCTATGTGTGGTCATGGAACCATTGGAACGATAACCATAGCCATTGAAGAGGGTTTGGTAATACCAAAAACACCAGGAAAAATGCGTATGGAGGCACCTGCAGGTTTGGTGGAGATAGAATATCAACAAACCGGTTCTAAGGTCGATTGGGTAAAGCTCACGAATGTAAAAAGTTATTTAGCTGCGGTGGATTTAACAATAAAATGTCCAGAACTCGGAGAATTGACTTTTGATGTTGCTTACGGAGGAAACTACTATGCCATTGTAGACCCTCAATCCAACTTCTCTGGGGTACAAAATTTTACTGCTAGTGAAATTATACAGTATTCAAGAGTGGTTCGCGATAGAATCAACGAAAAATATCCTGATATGTTCATACACCCAGAAAACGAAACGATCAGAGATGTGACTCATATGCTTTGGTCAGGTAATCCGATCGATCCAACGTCATCAGGAAGAAATGTTGTTTTTTATGGCGATAAGGCCATAGATCGAAGTCCATGTGGCACAGGAACATCCGCAAGGTTAGCACAACTATATGCCAAAAATAAATTGGAACTTGGTAAAGAATTTATTCACGAAAGCTTCATAGGGTCAAAATTTATTGGCCGTGTAGAAGCCGAAACAACATTAGACGGTAAATTGGCGATCATACCTAGTATACAAGGCTGGGCAAAAATATACGGACATAATACTATTACGATTGATGATGATGATCCATATGCCCATGGTTTTCAAGTGATTTAAAATAAACGAAATGAAAAAAGCTTTATATACAATTGCAATTCTTGCTCTATCGACTGCGATATTACAAGCTCAAGATATCACAATAGATGATTATAATAGGGCCCTAAGTTTTACGCGCGCCAACTATAATAATAAGACGGCATTTAATCTTCATAATGACGTAAAGTGGTTCAAGGATAGTTCTGGTATTTGGTTTGTGGATCATAGTAAAACAGGTACATCCTATAAAACCGTTTCATTCAATGACTTTGTAGTCAAGCCCTTATTCGATCATCAGAAAGTGACGGATCAGCTGAATAAAATTTTAAGCGTAAAAGTTGAAACACATAATTTATCTTTTACAGACATAGAAAGGAAAGGAAAGGACACATTGACTTTTCGTAATTCTGATGAAACATACTTGCTCAATCTCAATACTTATCAACTCCAGAAAAAAGAGGAAGACAAAAAGGAAGAATCAAATGAATTTGAAAGTAAATCTCCTGATGGCAAGTGGATTGCCTACACAGAAGACTACAACGTGTTCATTAAATCGACTGAATCCAAAGAACAGCACCAACTAAGTTTTGACGGGAAGAAGAACTATGAATATGCTAGTTGGTATGGCTGGTATGATAAAATGGAAGGTGAGAATGGTGAGCGCCCAAAACACTTTTATGTTGATTGGTCAAAAGATTCCAAATGGATTTCGACAAGTATTGTTGATTTGCGAAACGCCGAAAAAATGTACTTGCTTGATTACAGTATTGACACCTTGTTTAAACCAAAACTTCTATCATATTATCGAGGATCACCTGGCGATACCGCTATGGTTCATATAAAACCAGTGTTCTTTAATATTGAAAGCAAAAAACGGGCCGAAACAAACCTTCCAATGAACACACATATCAATTCGGTGTCTGTTCAATGGTCAGAGAAATCGGGAGTGATATATGCAAACTATCAAGAACGTGGTTTTAAAAAAGAGTTTATAAAAGAAGTAGACTTAAATAGCAATCTGGAGAGAACCTTGATTGTAGAAGAGAGCAATACCAATATTGATAATTTTAGATTTTGGATATTAGAGGAGCAAGGGAAAATCATTTTCCTATCGGAAAGAAGTGGTTGGCGACAACTTTATGCTTTCGATATTAAGACACAATCAACAACTTCAATTACAAATGGTGATTATTATATTAACGGCGTAAGTCACTTGGATAAGGAAAATGGGGTTATTTATTTCAGGGCTTCAGGGAAAGAGAATGGCAATAATATCTACCATCAGCAACTTTATAAAGTCGACCTCAAAGGCAATATGAGTCTCTTGACTCCTGAAAAAGTGCATCATCAAGTGTCGTTCTCTGAGGATGGACAGTATTTTACGGATAATCAGTCAACCATCAGTACTCCAACAAAAACAGTTTTACGTGAATCAAAGACTGGTAAGATATTGACAAGTTTAACTGAAGCCGATGTTACTCAAATAAAGTCCAAGGGATGGACAGCACCTGAAGTTTTTGAACTTACAGCAAAAGATGGCAAGACCACTATCTATGGTGCGCTATGGAAGCCGACTAACTTCAATACTAATAAAGTATACCCAATCATAGATGCCGCATATACTGGGCCTCATACACAGAGATTTCCAAAATCATTTAGTGGTGTATTCAATAATCAATCATTAGCGGAGTTGGGTTTTATAGTCATGCAAGTTGATGGTTTGGGAACTTCAGGTCGCTCGAAGGAGTTTCATGGCCATTCTTATAAAAATATGGGAAACAATTTAGAAGACCATGTTCTGGCCATTAAATATTTAGGTGAAAAATACAGTTGGATAGATGCCAATAGGGTAGGGATTTTTGGACATTCCGCAGGGGGATATGATGCCGGAAGGGCCATGTTGGCGTTTCCTGAAATTTATAAGGTTGGAGTTGCCAGTTCAGCAGACCATGATTTTAGGATGGAAAAGGCATGGTGGCCGGAAATGTACCAGGGATGGCCGGTTGATTCTACCTACCATGAGGTATCCAATATTACCAATGCAAAGAATTTAAAGGGGAAACTTCTGTTAGTTCATGGAGGCTTGGACGATAATGTTAATCCTTCAGCAACATTCAAGCTCGCTGAGGCATTAGTCAAAGCAGATAAGGAATTTGATTTATTAATTATGCCGAGTCAGCGTCATGGTTACCAAGGTGATCATAGAAAATATTTCATTAAGAAACGATGGAATTATTTTATTGAGCATTTACGAGGCAGCAAGCCAATTTGGGATTTTAAATGGGAGTAGATGAGTAAGGAAGTTATTGTTATAGGCGGAGGAATTATTGGTTTGTGTTCTGCATATTACCTAAATAGAGAAGGTCACCAAGTAACCATAGTTGACCAATCTAACATGGATGCCGGGGCTTCCTACGTGAATGCAGGTTATTTGTCACCAAGTCATATCATAACATTGTCAGCTCCCGGTGTTATGAGACAAGGGTTAAAATGGATGTTCGACAAGTCAAGTCCACTATATATTAAACCAAGACTCAATCTTGATTTTTTAAGATGGGTTTGGGCATTTAATAAATCTTGTAGTCAAAGCCATGTCGAGAAATCTGCACCTGTGATCCGAGATATTTCAGTGTTAAGCCAAAAATTATATGAAGAGATCAAGCAAAGTGAAGGCTTTACATACCATTATGATAAGAAAGGTCTATTGATGTTATGTCAAACTGAACATATGCTTGAAGAGGAAATGAAAATGGCCATAATGGCTCAAGAATTAGGACTAGAAGCGCGAGAAGTCACTAAAGCTGAATTAAAGATAATGGAACCAAATGTAGAAATTAATGCTATTGGTGCTGCGTATTTTAAATGTGATCATCATTCTACACCTCAAGAATTCATGACCGAAATGAAGGCTCATTTAAGAAAAGAAGGAGTGATTTTTCTATCTAATGAAAAAGTGGAGAATGTGGAAGTTAATAATGGAAAGATCATAGGGATAAAAACTAACAAACAGGACTTGAAGGCTGATGAGTATGTTCTAGCAGCTGGTTCTTGGAGCGGATTGTTGAGTAAAAAGCTTGGACTGAAATTATTAATGCAAGCAGGAAAAGGCTATAGGCTCAATACAGAGAAACCAACAGGAATTAGCATTCCGGCCATTTTAGCAGAAGCAAAGGCTGCCGTAACGCCTATGAACGGTTTTACACGCTTTGCTGGAACAATGGAAATTGCTGGCATTAATCATGAAATTAATAAAGTAAGGGTAGAAGCCATTGCAAAGGCGGCCAATAGCTATTATCCGAATATTGAATTATCTATTGAAGAGAAAGAAAATGCAGCGAGCGGATTACGGCCAGTTTCCCCAGATGGGTTGCCTTATATTGGAAAATCCAACACCTGTGATAATCTTACTATTGCTGCTGGTCATGCCATGATGGGATGGAGTATGGCGACCGCGACCGGTAAATTAGTTTCAGAAATTATTTCTGAACAAAAAACGTCGCTAGAACTAGAACCATTTAGTCCTGATAGAAAATTTTGAATCAAATTAAATTAAAAAATTATGATTGGTATAGGAGGATCGACAATTGAAAAAGAATTAGATGCTATTTCTACAAGAGCACATTTAATAGATCCAATTCAAAAGATTGAGTTTCAATTACGAATTGATAAAGCCAGTAAATTGATGCATGTAGAAAATGTTTCTGCTATGTATTTGCACGCAGGAACCAACTTATATTATTTTACTGGTATGCGTTGGTCTCCTAGTGAACGTATGGTAGGTGCTGTTTTATTTAAAAATGGAACGCTTATTTATATCGCTCCTAATTTTGAAAAAGGAACAATTCTGGATTTTATGCAAATTGAAGGCCAAGTAAAATGTTGGGAAGAACATGAAAGTCCTTATGAATTATTTGGGGATATTTTAGCTGAAAACAATTTAGCTAAAACTGACGTTTATATTGATGAAACCGCACCTTATTTTGTAACCGATGGGATTACTCAAGCAAATCCGAAGCTTTATTTGTTAAATGCCAAATCTATTATTGCTGAATGTAGAATGATAAAATCCTCGAATGAGATTGCCATAATACAGCACGCAATGAATATTACACTTGAGGTACAAAAGGCAACTGCTAGAATATTGAAGGTTGGAATAAGTGCAAAGGAAGTTACTGATTTTATCCACGAAGCACACAAAGGCTATGGTATTGCATCAGGATCTTATTTTTGCATTGTTCTGTTTGGCAAAGACTCTTCATTTCCGCATGGTGTAAAAGCACCTAAGAATTTAGAATTGAATGATGTTGTCTTAATTGACACTGGTTGTGTACTTCATGGTTATATTTCTGATATTACCAGGACCTATGTTTTTGGTGAGATAGATGAGGAACAAAGACGAATTTGGAACATTGAAAAAGAAACACAACTCGCTGCTTTTGATGCTGCCCAATTAGATGAAACATGTGCTTCAGTAGACGATGCTTCTAGGCATGTTTTAGAATCTCATGGCTTAGGGCCAGATTACAAATTACCGGGTTTACCACATAGAACAGGGCATGGTATTGGTTTGGATATTCATGAATATCCTTATATAGTTCGTGGCAATAAAACACATTTAAAACCAGGGATGTGTTTTAGTAATGAACCTATGATCTGTGTTCCCAACAAATTTGGAATTAGGCTAGAAGATCATATTTATATGACAAGTGATGGTCCAAAATGGTTTACAGAGCCTTCGCATTCCATCGAGAATCCATTTAGTTTATAGAGCCGAATTTAAAGATCAATACCTTCAATATTCATTCGCATATTTATTAGATGTTTTTTAAAACCCGCTTTTTCATAAGCCTTAATAGCTGGTTCGTTGGAGTCGTAAACATCCAACCGTAACTCATAGACTTTTCTTTCCTTACACCAATTGACCAAGGCATCCATGATGAGCTTATTCAAACCTTTACCGCGGTGTTTTTCTGGAACGAACATAAACCCAAGATATCCTTGTTTATCATGTTTTAAGTAAGGTCTGTCATCAAGTATTTTAGCATAACCGGAAGCAACTATCTCATTATCGATCTCTACAACAAATACATCGGAGTTGTCATTTTTGATAAGCAATGAAATGTCGTAGTAGCTAATTTTCCCATCCTTAATGGTTGGGTCCATTGGTCTTTCGGCCTCGATAAGACCTTGCTCAAACATTAATAGAACAGAAAGATCATCTAAATTAGCTTTTCTTATAGTGCGCATCTTTTTGCTTATATACTAATTTAGTAATTTTTTTAATTGTTCGGAAGCAACTTCGGGAGTGATATCTCGTTGTGGCATTCCAAACATTTCGTAGCCAACCATAAACTTTTTCACCGAAACACTTCTTAATAAGGGTGGGTAAAAACTCATATGCCAATGCCAATATTCGTTGTGTTCACCATCTGTTGGTGCTTGGTGGATACCGCTAGAATATGGAAAAGAGCAATTGAATAGTTTATCGTATGCTTTGGTGATTTTTGAAATTGCCTCAGCAAAACTATGACGTTGTTTAATGGTGGAGTCTTTAATGGAGGCTTGTTGTTTTTTTGGGATAATCATAGTCTCATAAGGCCAAATTGCCCAAAACGGAACCAATAGAACGAAATCGTCATTTTCAAATAGAATTCGCTCGTCGTTTTTTAATTCTTGAGTTAGATAATCAACTAATAACGAGCTTTTATAATTCTCATGATATTTTTTTTGTTGTGCATCTTTCTTTAGTACTTCATTTGGAATACTTGATTGTGCCCATATTTGGCCATGCGGATGTGGGTTACTGCAACCCATAATTGCACCTTTATTTTCAAAAATTTGAATATAATTAATATTGTCTTTTTGGCTTAGTTCGAGATATTCTTTCTGCCATGTCTCAATCACTTTTTCTATATCATGAATTTCCATTTGAGCTAGGCTTTTGGAGTGGTCTGGACTAAAACAAACAACTTTACAAATACCATGTTCGCTTTCTGCTTTGAGTAATCCTTCATTCAAAGAATATGGACTAGAATCATTTTGAAGTGCAGAAAAATCATTTTCGAAGACAAAAACCGAATCATAATTCGAATTTGTTTTACCATTAGCTCTTGAATTCCCAGGGCATAAATAGCAATTTTTGTCATAAGAAGGTTGCTTCTCTAAGTTTGTTTCTTCCTCTTGGCCTTGCCATGGTCTTTTGCTGCGATGTGGAGATACTAAAACCCATTCTCCGGTTAATATATTGAATCGTTTATGTGAAAATTCTTGTAAATTGGTATTCATAATTAATTGGATTGTATAATACGGGTGCCTTCCGAGAGAGTTACTGAATAAAATGAACAAATAATATTAAATTTTTCATTATAAGCTTTAGCAATATCTTTTTTATACTGTTCGAGTGAATTCTTGTTTACAATATTTATTGTACAGCCTCCAAAGCCACCTCCCATCATTCTCGCACCGATAATTTCAGGGCTTCTCTCAGCGTAATTAACTAAAAAATCAAGTTCCTCGCAACTTACTTGGTATTGTTGCTTGAGGCCATGGTGTGATGCAAATAGTAATTTTCCAAAATGTACGATATCATTATTTTTTATAGCTTCAAAAGCCTGAAGTACGCGATTGTTTTCTTGAATGATGTAGAGCACTTTTTGATAATCTTCTTCTGATATTTTGTCTTTAATTAGTAATAAATCATTTTCATTAGCATGTCTTAGGCTCTTTACACTCAATTGCGACATAACAAATTCACAAGTAGTTCGTCTTTCGTTATATGCGCTTTCAGCCAAACTATGCTTTACATTAGTATTTATTAGCAGAATTTCATAATCTGCTAAATCTATATTTATAATAGAAGTATTTAAATTTTCACAATCTAACAAGATAGCTGAATCTTTTTGGCCAAACATACTGACATACTGATCCATAATACCACATTGAACACCTACAAAGTTGTGTTCTGCCTTTTGCGAAATAAAAATCATTTCTTTTTTGGAAAAGCCCAATTGAAATAATTCATTCAGTCCAATAACCACACTGTTCTCTAGTGCTGCCGAAGAGGATAGTCCAGACCCAATAGGAACATCACCTCCAAAGATTAAATTGAACGGTTCAATAATTTTCCCTTCTTTTTGAATTTCGTCTATAATACCTAAGACGTAGTTTTTCCAACCCCCATTGCTAATGGGAGAAAAGCTTTCTAATGAAAAATCATATCGCTCATTTACATCTAATGCAATTAACGAAGATGTGTTAGTATCGCTTTTTTGTATCGCTACAACAATCCCTTTATCAATAGCCGCAGGAAAAACAAAACCATTATTATAGTCAGTGTGCCCCCCAATAAGATTAATCCTTCCTGGTGAAAATGCTAGAATTGGATTAGTTTTAAACTCAGCCTTAAAACTGGATCTTAAAAGCTCTACTAAGTCTCTATTCATTAAGTAAAGTATATATAAATGCCTATTACAATAATACAGATAGCAATTCCTGCTTGTTTTACATATTTCCAAGGCGTTATGTCAACTTGTTTTGTGTATTCTTGAATGTAAGCCTCTTGTCTTGGTTTTAATTTTCCAATTAATAACATTATCCCGACATTTAATAAAAACAGGATTGCCATGATATCCAAAAAATGTGGATAAGCATCGGCTTTAATCACGGCCAATGCAGCTTCATCAACAATACCTGATGCATTTGCTGAATCTAACGCTTTATTAATAAAATAAGGTTGCATTACAAACTGACTCAATATATATAACAAACAGCCAGATGCTAATCCAATTTTAGCTGCAATTGCAGGTACGCGCTTAGTTAGGTAGCCTACTACAATTATGGTTAAAATGGGAATGCTATATATACCATTTACTTCTTGTAAATATTTAAATAGACTTCCAGCGTTTGCAATTAGGGGCGCAATAAACATTGCGGCAATAGCTAAAAACACTCCAAATGTTTTTCCGTATTTTACAACAGTACGTTCATTTGCCTCCTTATTAATATGTTGTTTGTAAACATCTAGTCCAAATAAAGTTACCGAGCTATTTAATACACTGTTAAACGAACTTAAAATGGCGCCAAACAATACTGCAGCAAAAAAACCAACCCATGCAGGAGGTAATACTTTGTTTACTAACATTGGGTAGGCATCATCTGGGTTCTCTAAACTTCCATTAAATAAATGAAAAGCAATTAAACCTGGTAATACAACAATAATTGGCCCTAATATTTTTATAAAAGAGGCTAATAATAACCCTTTTTGGCCTTCTTTTAAATTTTTAGCCCCTAACGCTCTTTGTATAATTTGTTGGTTTGTTCCCCAATAAAACAGTTGAACCAACATCATTCCTGTGAAAATGGTGTAAAATGGGACAGGATCTGTTTTACTTCCCATTGATTTGAATTTTTCAGGATTTTCAGAAATTAAAATTGATAGACCATCCATTATACTTCCATCCCCAATGGCCATAAGCCCAAAAGCCGGTATTAAGATACCGCCAACTAATAGCCCAATCGCATTAATTGAATCTGATACCGCTACAGCTTTTAGTCCACCAAAAACAGCATAAATAGAACCGATAATACCAATACCCCAAACACAAATCCAAATAGATTGAGTGTGGGTAACACCTAATAATTCAGGAATATTAAACATACCACTAATGGCCAATGATCCCGAATATAAAATTACTGGCAGCAGAACAACAACATAGCCAGTTAAAAATAACACGGAGGTCCAGGTTTTTGTAGCAACATCAAATCGTTCAGATAAAAACTGGGGAACTGTTGTTAATCCTCCTTTTAAATATCGTGGCAATAAAAACATAGCTGTTACTACCATCGCAACGGCAGCCAATGTTTCCCAGACCATTACTGATAACCCACTTTCGTAAGCTGAACCATTTAAGCCAACAATCTGCTCAGTGGAAAGATTAGTTAGTAAAAGAGACCCTGCAATAACACCGGCGGTTAAGCTTCTGCCTCCCAAAAAATACCCATCTGATGAGGTTTCGTTAGTTTTTCGTGTTGCTAAATAAGAAATAATAGCAACAAGCAAGGTGAAGCCTAGAAATGTTAAAATCTGCATCATATTTATTGTTTTGGTACTATATTAAATGAATAATTATATGTTTTGTTTGCTGGAATTGTATATTCTGGATGTACAAGTCGCCCCCAAGACGTATCTCCTCCAACGCCCATTTGTAAAAAGTCAATATTCCATTGAATGGTTTCTCCAAATTTGATATCTGCACCATGTTTTTTGGTAACTGGCACTAAACCAGAAGCAGACTCGCTAGCATCACCGCTATTGAAATCAATTTCAGGCATTTCAAAAGGCCAAACACTAGAGTTTAAAAAGGTGCTGTTGCTTGAAGCTTTTAAAGTCAAATTACTGGACGAGACTTCAATCCATCTCACGTCAGTTTTATTTCCTGTTTCTTGTGGGCGCGAATACTTTTCAAACTCATTATTTGTTGAACTGTTATATATGCCAATTTTTTGCCCAGTTTTTCTATCCCAATAGCTTTCTTTTGGACCCTTTCCGTACCACGAAACGCCTGTAAATTGATTTGAAAGCGTCATGAACATTCCCAATCTAGGAATATTTGGTAAATCTTTTTTAATTGGTGTGTAAGTATAATCAACCTCTAATGTACCACTCATATGTAATCGATACCACACAGAAATTTTTGAATCGTTTTGTAGAGTGGAGTATTCAACTTGAAAGGCAACTTTCTCATATACATTTAATGGTTTAGAAATCAATTTGGCTGTGTAATTATAAGTGGCGTTTTGCCAAATCTCAGCCCATTTATGCATATTGTTCCCTAAATCATTATCTGTAGGCGGTCGCCAAAAGTTAGGACGGATGGGTTGCTTAGTAATTTCTTTGTTTTTAAAAAGCCAAGATGTGATTTCTCCAGAAGCTGCATTAATTTTAAAATCTACTTGATTGTTTTGTATTTGAATTTCATTTTCTAGATTCCTAACCTCTAAAATTTCACCTTCAGACATTGAAGATTCCATATTAATCCCTTTATTAAGAACAAATTGGTCCCAAGCAACTTCGTGTCCTTTTGGAAGCATATCTGTATTTTCTTTTTGAATCAAACGAATTTCAAGGATAAATTCACTTTCAGGAATAAACACGTCTGGAATTTCACTAAACTTCATTTTGGTTTTAGACTGTGATGCAACCTTAACATCAATATTTGAAATTAAAACAGACGGTTTTCCATCCACAAGTAATTTCAATTCTAATGATTTATCAGATAAAGCGGTGAAGAAATTTTTATTTTCAATTTCAATGGTGCCATTTCCTAAATAATTAAACTGAAGTTTAGTGAAATTC
>RCNB010000179.1_pt1 | contig 60670 bp, 56 predicted proteins | sample 2041321 | NCBI WGS metagenome assembly RCNB01 (sample SAMN09708232, study PRJNA481090) | Marine sediment metagenome, whole genome shotgun sequencing project.
ATATCAAGTTTGATGATATCCAGGCAGGAGGAGAGCTCATATTTACCTTAGATGAAAAACCAAACAAAGATTGGGGCAGCCAACCAGAGAACAGACCTTATTCTTTGGCGAGGACAGAAAACCGTTAAATATGATTTTGGATGATGGAGGTGACCTTACCAACATGGTACTTGATAGATATCCGGAATTGGCTGCTGGTATTAACGGATTGTCCGAAGAAACGACTACTGGTGTTCACAGATTATACGAACGCGTAAAGAATGGCACCTTACCTATGCCTGCTATCAACGTAAACGATTCTGTTACTAAATCTAAATTTGACAACAAATACGGATGCCGCGAAAGTGCTGTAGATGCCATACGTAGAGCAACGGACACGATGCTTGCAGGCAAAAAGGTAGTAGTAGCTGGTTATGGTGATGTTGGAAAAGGAACCGCTGCTTCTTTTAAAGGTGCGGGATCTATAGTAACGGTTACGGAAATCGACCCAATTTGTGCCCTACAGGCTTGTATGGATGGTTTTGAAGTGAAAAAATTGGAGAATGTTATTGGCAAAGCCGACATCGTAATCACAACCACAGGAAATAAGGACATTATTAGAGCGGAACATTTTGAAGCATTAAAAGATAAAGCCATCGTTTGCAACATCGGACATTTTGATAATGAAATCGATATGAGTTGGTTGAACAAAAACCATGGCGCTACGAAGGATGAAATAAAGCCGCAAGTAGATAAATATACCATTGACGGTAAAGACATTATAATTTTGGCCGAAGGGCGATTGGTAAACCTAGGATGCGCAACAGGCCATCCAAGTTTTGTGATGAGTAACTCCTTCACTAACCAGACTTTGGCACAAATAGAGCTATGGAAGCACAAGGACAACTATGAAAATGATGTGTACATGCTGCCAAAGCACTTGGACGAAAAAGTTGCTAAACTACACCTATCTCGTTTAGGGGCGGAACTTACAGAACTGGCACAATACCAAGCTGAATATATTGGCGTAACTGTAGAAGGACCTTTTAAGCCTGAATATTACAGGTATTAATCTCAAATTAAAAAACAGGAAAGCCCTTATCCCAATTTTGGAATAAGGGCTTTCTATTTAAGACACCAAAATAAATGACTATTCTTCTTACAGGTGCTACAGGCACATTAGGTTCTAGAATTTTATTCTCACTTCTAGAGGAGAAATTTCAAGAGATAGAACATATCTACCTACCTGTACGGGAACGGAAATCTAAAACACCAGTAAGTAGAATAGCAACTATGCTTGCAAGTGGCTTTGCTCCGGATTTTATAAAAAAAAACAGCGAAGCAATACTATCTAAAATTACTGTAGTTCCAGCCACTAGCCTACTAGACCCTAAGGCGTTTTTAGGAAACAATAGAATCACACATTTCATACACTCGGCCGGACTCGTAAACCTATCCACAGCACCTGAAGCCAAGCAAGAGATATTTGAAGAAAACCTAGAGTTTACAAAACGTATTTTTAATACGTACAAAGGTCTAATAGAGAAGTTTATCTACATTAGCACAGCTTTTTCCGTAGGCAACATGGAAGGCCTCATTCCTAACGACTACCTATCAAACGAACCCAAGGCGCATAGAAACCACTACGAGGCGTCTAAATATGCAACAGAAAAATTTATAATGAAGGCTGGTAAGGAATCTGGAATTCCCGTCCAAATTTTAAGGCCAAGTGTTTTAGGTGGAAATATTATGGACACACCAAGCTTCTTTATCTCCAAATACATGGTATTCTATTTGTTCGCTAAATTCTTTCATAGGAATACTTCTGAGGATAGCATTCGCATTACAGCCAATGCAGAGAGCGGACTAAATATTATACCTGCCGATTATGCAGCAAAGGTTATAGTAGCAGTTTTTGATACCAAGATTGAACAGTTGAATATTGTGCATTCCAAAACAACGCACATCACAAGAGGTATCTCAAAAATTTTGGAAGCCGTCGCCTTTAATAATTACAAGCTTACCAAAAATGTAATTAATACCGCCACTGGATTTGAATCCAAATTAGAAAGTTTCTATTATAATACTATTGGCATACACCTTACGCCTTACCTTACCTCCAAACCTTGCGAATGGGACACGACGGTACTAGAAAATATTTTACCCATGCCCACTTATAATTTAGAAGAATATTTAAGCGATACCATTCAATTTGCAAAGGCACAAGGATTTAAGAACCAACAGTGGTAATAACATTAAATCGTGCAGTTTAATTCCGTATTTAGTAACCGCCATTCGTATCTAAGCCAGCATTCCATTTTCGCACAAATTCATCTGACCATGCATCCCAGCCAATGGTCATTAGTGTCCATATTGCAATACCAATAATTATCAAATTAAGCACAATACCCGCAATAGCTATTATTTTTCCTTTTTTAATAGTCGAAAAATTACTGTAACTCTCAGGATTCGTCGCATAAATTTTTTCAGATTTTCCCGCTAAAAAATAGGAGAGTACAGCAGGTATGATTCCTACTCCAGCAAAACAAAAAATAAATATACTTACTAAAGCCAGAAGATAAACTGCAGTAGCGTTGGGTAGTTTTTTGGTTGTCATTTGAATATTGGTTTAGACCAAATTAAGTATATTTAGTAAAAATTTACAGATAATTAGGCACACATCGGAATAATTATGTCTTAATTCCTACTATAGAACAAGGTATAATTCAACACTACACACACGGTAGTATTACAATGCAAGAGTATGAATTGTTTTGTACGAAATCTCTTCTTTCAGAATTATTTCCCTATTCTATAACGTTTAACGAACTTTACATAAAAACTAAAGTTATGAGAATATTTGTGGATATGGACGAGGTAATGGCGGATACCTACGGTGCGCACATAGAAATGTACAATACCGAATTTAACGGTCAGCTTACCGCTGAAAAATGTGCAGGAAAGGAAGTTTGGAACATGGTACCCGAAGCACACCAAGACAGTGTTCGTAAACACGCAAGGAGACGTAGCTTTTTTAGAGACCTTAAACCCATTGACGGTAGCATAGATGTATTGAAACAACTGGCCTCCCAACATGATATCTATATTGCATCGGCGGCCATGCAGTTCCCTAACTCCCTTGAAGAAAAAAGTGATTGGCTAGATGAGTTCTTCCCATTTATATCCTGGCAAAATAGGATACTCTGCGGCCATAAGCACATTCTGAATGGAGATATATTGATTGATGACCGCAGCTACAATCTTAAAAACTTCGATGGTAGAGGCATCTTATTCACATCTCCACACAATATAAATACCGAAGGGTTTGAACGCGCAGATACTTGGCTGGAAATTGGAAAGAAATTGTTTTGAAGTTCTTAATTAAAATAACCTTTGCCTTTTTTGGGCAAGAGCGCCGAGCCTAAATTAGTTAGTTTATCTTTATAATCGTCATGAGTTTACTAAATGTACTTATACTTTTCTCAGCCTTTTCTTTTTTGTTTTTTGGCCTTGGATGCTTTTTCTCTCCACGAATGAAAATGGAATTCCTTAGATACGGTTTAGAGAAACAACGGACTTTTGTAGGCCTATTGCAGCTTATTGGAGCTATTGGCCTTCTTGTTGGTTATTTTTATGAAGTAACGATTACAATTATTTCCGCTTTTGGGTTATGCCTCCTGATGATTTTAGGTTTTGGAGTCCGGTTAAAAATTCGAGATTCCGTTATACAATCCGCACCTGCCTTTCTCTATGCGCTAATCAACGGATATATCTTTTTAAAGTTGGCAAACGTTATTTGAAGTGGTTACGATAGAAAAGCCAAATAAAGACATATACATAGAAACAAAAATGCAGGAAAAGATTTTTTAATAGGATCCTTTATTTTTAAGTGCATAAGAATAGAGCCCGCAAGTAATAGTGCTAAACCTAGGGCTGCAGGCTGAAGTAATTGCGGAAACCAAATCGCGGCTATCAAGGCAATAGCCAATGCTACTTTAAGAAACCCAATAACATAACAACTCCAATCGGGTAAACCGTATACCTCGAACTCTTCTTTTATAGTTGTTGCGTTTCCCCCACGCCACTGGGTGTTTTTAGTTGGCTGAATGAGCCAGACATTTAATAAACTCAATCCAACAATGAGTTGTAAGGCAAAAGTAAGATATTCCATAAGAGTCAAAATAAAGTTAAATCAAAAAGTAATTGTTCTATTTCTTTTAAAGTTAATGACTAAAAACTAAAAAGAAGGTTTTTGTGTCTTATAATATTAACTCGGAAGAAATATTTAATGTTCGGAATAAACTAGAACAAGGGATCTAACTATTTCAAACTATAACAACTTAAACAGTAATCTTAACTGCCAGATTCTTACATGTATTGGATATACCAAACTTTTAGAACAAAAAACCCCGCCAAATGGCAGGGTTTTTATATACAAAATATCATCTACTAAGCCTCAAAAGGCTCAATGGAAACAAAAGATTTTCCACCAGCTTTCTTTTGAAACTTAACCAAACCATCTACACGTGCGTGCAATGTATGGTCTTTCCCAGCATAAACATTTTCTCCTGGGTTATGTCTTGTTCCTCGCTGTCTAACTAAAATGTTTCCTGCGATAGCAGCTTGACCACCAAAAATCTTAACACCTAAACGTTTCGATTCTGATTCCCTACCGTTTTTAGAACTACCTACACCTTTTTTATGTGCCATTTTTTTACGGTTTATATTCCCATTACATCACGGGAATAAAGTTATACTTAAAGCGGTTGGCTATTATGCCTTACCACCGTCTAATTCGTCTTGCCATTTCTTTAACTCATCCCACTTGCCTTCAGCAGCCATTTTAGCTTGTGCTGGCCAAGTATCTGTTACGTGATTTCCACGAACATCTGCAATGATTTCAGAAATTTTTGCTGGCTTGGCTTTTGCCAATTCAGCAAATGTTGAAATACCGGCGGCACTTAACGTTTCAGCGATTTTTGGTCCAATTCCTTCAACCTTTTTTAAATCGTCTGCTTTAGTTGCCTTTGGTGCTGCAGCTTTCTTTGGGGCTGCTTCCTTTTTAGGAGCTACATCTTTTGGAGCAGCTTCTTTTTTAGGAGCGGCTTTCTTAGGTTCAGCTGCTTTTGTTTTCTTAGCACCTTTCGCAACAATACTTTCTATTACGATTTCAGTCAATGACTGTCGGTGTCCGTTTTTCTTTCTGTAACCTTTACGTCTTTTCTTGTGAAAGACAATTACTTTGTCACCTCTTAGGTGTTTAATGACTTTAGCCTCAACAGCGGCTCCGTCTATAGCTGGGGCGCCAATAGTAACGTTCTTTCCGTCATCTAAAAGAAGTACATTGTCAAAAGTTACCTTTTTCCCTTCTTCTGTTTGTAAACGGTGAACGTACACTTTTTGGTCTTTTGCAACTTTAAACTGCTGCCCTGCCATCTCTACAATTGCGTACATATCGTTAAAAATGTGTAATTAAAACCTATTGGATTTTTTCCAAAGGCGGCTGCAAATATACTTCTTCTTGCGTTATCTACAAGGTTTTTTTTAGAATTTAGCTGCGTTTTACCTTTAAATTATTAGAGGATTTAAAAAGCTGCATAAAAGTAAGGGTGAGTACAACCGTAGTACTAAAACCCATGACAGCAACTACAAAGAAAACAATAGCCTCAAAACTTTGGTATTCACCAGCCCATTGAGAGGAAAGGATTTCTAAAAACCCTGGATTAAGTTCCGTGGAATAAAGTGCGAAAAATATAGTAAATACAATCGTAGCCATACCGCCCGTAGTTAATCCCGCAGCAAAACCCTTGCTATAGTTGAATGATTTTCCACTTTCTAATTTATAAAATTTTATGGCTTCATATATTCCAAAACCTGTAATTATCGCATTAAACAAACTAAAAAAAACGTTTGTGTGCAAATCTAACAAAGAAAGCACCAAGAAATAGGCGATTAAACTACCGCTCGTAGCAATCCCAAAACGAATGGGTAACGTGAAATTTTTCATAATTTACTTTTTTTTGGTTTTGTGTTTAAAGTAAACATAATGAAGTAAAAATAACCCTAAAAACATGTTAAAGAAATAATATAAACCGAGGGTTCTTCTTACAAAAATCAAAATTCTTGTAACTTTATACCGAAAATTGATACTCATAAAAAAAATTAAAACTAAACACTAGAAAAATGAAAAACAGATTACTTATGGGCTCTGCCCTTCTGTTTTCTTGTGCTATTACCACAGCGCAAGAAGTAGAATACGAGGAGTACGACCTTGACAACGGTCTACATGTAATTCTTCATCAAGACAAAACAGCCCCCTTGGTTACCACTGCAGTTATGTACCATGTGGGTGGAAAAGATAGGACCGAAGGCAGAACGGGAATGGCTCACTTTTTTGAGCACTTATTATTTGAAGGCACTAAAAATATAGAAAATGGGAAATGGTTCGAAATTGTTTCCTCCAACGGTGGCACCAACAACGCGAACACTTCACAAGATAGAACATATTACTACGAAGTATTCCCCTCCAATAATTTAAAATTGGGACTATGGATGGAATCCGAACGGATGCTACACCCGGTTATTAATCAAGAAGGTATTGACACCCAGAACGAAGTGGTGAAAGAGGAGAAAAGGTTGCGTTATGATAATTCTCCTTATGGAAAACTTCTTTTTCCAGTTTCTGAAAACCTGTTCAAAAAACATCCTTACAAAGACCCGAATGTAGGGTACATGAAAGATTTAGATGCGGCATCTATGGAAGACTTTATAGCCTATAGGGAAAAATACTATGTGCCCAATAATGCGGTCTTAGTAGTTGCCGGAGATATAAATATCGACCAGTCTAAACAATGGATCTCCGACTATTTTAGTACTATACCAAAAGGAGCAGACATTGTACGCAGCTATCCTCAAGAAGAACCCATCACAACAGAAATAAGAACAAAATTCTATGATTCCAACATTCAAATTCCAGCTACAATCATCGGATACCGCACACCAGGTTTTAAGAACAGAGATGCTTACGTATTGAAAATGTTATCCTCATATTTGAGCGATGGTCCTTCATCCAAGCTTTACAAAAAAATGGTAGATGACCAAAAACAAGCACTTGAAGTAGGTGCCTTAGATATTGGCCAGGAAGATTATGGAATGTACTTGGTATATGCATTGCCCGTTGGCGAAACTACTTTGGAAACCTTGAACACCTCTATCGAGGAAGAGATTGCCAAAGCAAGGACTGCGGTGATGTCCGAGAACGATTATCAGAAACTACAGAATAAGTTTGAGAACAGATTTGTAAATTCTAACTCAAGCGTAGAAGGCATCACGGGGTCATTGGCAACAAATCATATGCTGTATGGAGACACTGCACTCATCAATAAGGAAATAGAAATTTACCGTTCCATAACCAGAGAAGAAATTATGGAGGTAGCCAAGAAATACCTTAACCCTAACCAAAGGGTGGTCATTGATTATCTACCTGAGGAAAAACCAACAAATTAAATACTATCATGAGAAAAATATATCTATTAGTTATAACGGTACTTTCTGTAGCAGGATTACAGGCACAAGTGGACCGCAGTAAAATGCCCGAACCAGGACCTGCTCCTGAAGTTAATCTTAAAGAACCACAAAGCTTTGAGCTAAAAAACGGACTTAAAGTATTAGTGGTTGAAAACCATAAATTACCAAGAGTATCAGTACAACTCGCCATTGACAACCCGCCTATTTTAGAAGGAGACAAAGCAGGTGTTTCTAGTTTAACTGGTAGTCTTCTTGGGCTAGGCTCTAAGAATATTAGCAAAGATGATTTTAATGAAGAAATAGATTTTCTAGGAGCACGTATGAATTTTGGCTCCCAAGGTGCTTATGCCAGTTCCCTATCAAAATATTTCTCTAGAATGATGGAGCTTATGGCCGATGCCGCTATAAATCCAAACTTTACGCAGGAGGAATTTGACAAGGAAAAAGAAAAAATCATAACTGGTCTTAAGACACAGGAAAAAGATGTTGCTGCAATAGCATCCAGAGTGCAACGAGCTTTAGCCTATGGAAAAAATCATCCTTATGGGGAATTTACAACGGAGGCTACCGTAAACAAAGTAAAACTGGCCGATGTTGAAGGTTTTTACCGCGATTATTTTGTGCCTGCCAATGCCTATTTAATCATTATCGGTGATATAGAATTTAAAGCTGCAAAAAAACTTGCCGAGGAATATTTTACACCTTGGACCAAGGCGGTACCGCCATCGTTTAGCTTTTCTAACCCAAGTGATGTACAGTATACACAAATCAATTTTGTAGATATGCCAAATGCGGTACAGTCAGAAATCGCTGTACAGAATCTGGTGAATCTTAAAATGTCAGATGCAGATTATCTTCCAGCTTTAGTTGCCAACCAAATCTTAGGCGGAGGCGGAGAAGGACGTCTATTCCTTAATCTAAGAGAAGACAAAGGCTATACCTATGGTTCGTTTTCTTCTATTGGAAACGACAAAAATGTAGTATCAAGATTTAGTGCTACTGCAAGTGTTAGGAATATGGTTACGGATAGTTCTGTAGTAGAACTACTAAAAGAAATAGACCGTATTGCAGCAACACCAGTAACAGAGAAGGAGTTGGCCAATACAAAAGCCAAATACGCTGGAAGGTTTATTATGGCCTTAGAAAACCCACAAACCATTGCCGGGTATGCCTTGAATATTGAAACTGAAAGCCTTCCTAAGGATTTTTACAAAACCTATTTAGAGCGTTTGGACAAAATTACTATTGCCGATGTGCAAAATGCAGCAAAAAAATACTTTAGCGCTAAAAATGCAAGAGTAGTTATTGCTGGAAAAGGAAGTGACGTTTTAGACAATCTAGAAAAAGTAACTATTAACGGCAAAAAACTACCCGTTTTATATTTTGATAAAACAGGCGAAAAAACAGCAAAACCAGATTATAATGTAGCCTTACCAGAAGGACTTACTCCCACAAGTGTCATAGAAAAGTATATGGAAGCTATTGGTGGGAAAACCGCCATGGAAAACGTAGTATCCTATGCTATGGTTGCCGGAGCAGAAATGCAGGGTATGCAGCTGGCCTTGGAAGTGAAAAAGACCTCCAAGAACCAATTTATGCAGGATATAACCATGAATGGGAATTCTATGAGTAAGACGGTATTGAATGGCGACAAAGGCTATGCAATGGGACAAGGACAACGAAAGGACTTTAGCGAAGAGGAGATTTTAAAATTTAGAGAAGAATCAGCTCCATTTCCAGAACTCAACTATCTAGCTGCTGGAGGTGTTAGTTTAGAAGGCACCGAAACAGTAGGCGACAAAAAAGTATATGCTATAAAGATAACTGACAGCAAAACTGTATATTACGATATGGAAACAGGCCTTAAACTGCAAGAAGTAAACACTATGGAAATGCAGGGACAACAGGTAAGACAAACAATGTTATTCGATGACTATAAAGAAGTTTCCGGTATCTTATTCCCCTTTAAACTTACACAGAGCATGGGACCACAGAATATTGAATTTATCTTTACTGAAATAAAGGTAAACGAAGGTGTATCCAATTCTGATTTTGAATAAAAACTAGATAAATAGCAAAAAAAATCCCGCTCTTAGTCGGGATTTTTTATTTTAAAAAAGTTTATCCAATTTTTCTAACCCTTGCCTCGCCAATGATGATTCCATTATCTACTTCTGGATCACCAGTATAGTTAATTGTTGTTTCCCCGTAGCACGTGACTTTTAATCGATCTGATACCTTAACCCTAAAATTACTTTCACCATATGCCGTAATTTTGGTTTCCGCATTTCCCATACCAATGGTATTCACTTCACTTTCGCCATAAGCCCTAAATACCTGTCTATCAACATTTCCTTCACTTATTTCTAAGTAAGAAGATCCGTAAATGGCTACAACGAGATCATCCAGAGTCAGCCCATTAAAATACACCTTTGTTTCACCATAAAGTGTAAGCTTTAACTCGTCTTGGTTTATGTTACTGGTACATTTTATGACTTCCTCTCCTCTAACAGAAAGATTCTTTAATGTTTTGTAGGTAATCGTAGCCGTGGCAATGGTACCTCTATAAAGCGATTTTTTTCCTTCCCAATTATCACTAGAAACGCGTTCCGACTTCGTCACGGTTTTAGCTCCGTCTAAATAAAGACGTAAGGTTTTTCCTTCTACTTTTACATTTAGTTTATCTAGGGATACTTTAGCATTATCAACCGTTACAGAAGTTTCGTCTCCTTCTACTAAAACAACCGCTATATGCGGACTAATAATAACTTTATCAAAATCTCCTACCGGAAATGTTTTCGTTTGTGCGATACCAGTTGTTACGGTAAATAGTAGCGCTAAAATAAGTAAGCGTGCTGTATTCATATCTGTTGGTTTTAAATTGATTTCCCTATAAAGACTAGCATGCTTATTTTTTGTTACAGTTGTAAATACTATTAAATAGCCTTTTTCCTATTTTTATTCACCAAATATACTCCTGACAAAATTAATAGCGTCGCCCCAAGTTGTTTTAGAGTAAACACTTCACCATCCATAATGCCCCAAAATATCCCAACGATGGGTATTAGATAGGTTACCGATACCGAGAATACTGGAGAAGAAATCTGTATCAATTTATTGAACAATACCTTGGCAATACAAGTGCTTATGACACAAAGAATGGTGATATACCCTAAAGAGCTCCAAAAAAAGTCTCCTGCAAGCACTTCGGCACTCAAGGTTCCTGACAAAGGCAATAAAACAATACCAGGCAATAAGATACAAACAAAGTTGCCCACTGCAATTCCCATGGGGCTAACACGGTGTAATTTACTTTTGATGATATTGGCATTACAAGCATAGCAAAGCGTCGCAATTACAACCAAACCAGCATACCAATAATTCTGTCCTGGGTGTATGCTAGTACCAAAAACGACCAGTAAACAAGCACCCAAAAGAGCTACTAAAACACCAAATAACTGATTTTTAGTAAAAGAAATTCCAAAAGCGAAAAGTCCAACAAATAAAGTAAACAATGGTACTAGGGAATTCAAAACCGCTGTTACCCCACTATCAATTTCTGTTTCCGCAAATGCAAAGAGAAACATGGGAAAGAAGCTACCTATAAAACCAGAGAGTGCTAGCCACTTCCAATCCTCCTTACGTATAGTTTTTAAAGAACTAAACCCTATTAACAATAGAAGGCCACCGGCGATAACAATACGTAAAGCACCCAATTGCAGGGGCGCAAATCCTTCTAAACCCTTTTTTATTAAAATATAAGAAGTACCCCAAATAAAGGATAGGACAATTAGGTAAAACCATTTGCGTTGTTGAAGGCTCAAAGCGTCTATTTTTTTTGCAAAAGTCGTGTTTTTTTATGATTAAAACGTACCATAAAACGCATGTACAGGATACATTTACTCTAAAAATTTAACTTTAGCAATCTATCCTTCCTAGCAATTATTAACTGAATTAATAATCGCTTGAGGATTAAACCTAGTGTTACTATCAGTACAAGACTCAGTAGAAACTTAATAAACATTGTTTGAGAAATCTCTTTAACCACCAATTATAACCAAAAGACAATTCATTCAAAAAGCAAGAAAAAGAAAGAGCTACCTTGGACCTGACCTTGGCGTTCAGTTTTTGCTATGGACAGTGGGTCGATATTATATTTTTTATGGATGTTGCATATCATGGACTATACAAAAAGAGATAATTTTAATAATTGGCTGCTAAGAGCATTTTCTATATTTGGTATCTTTACAACTCTATCAGGATTTAGTTTGTATCTATTGACATCAAAAACCCTTAATTGCTCAAAAATATGATTTCTAAAAAAATTATTCTATCACTCTTTTCTGTTTTTATTTTCGCATTTACAGCATGTAAAGAAGAAAAAAAAGAGGAAGGCCCTTCTCAAATGAAACAGGTTATGGACATACATGACGAGGTAATGCCTAAATTGGGGAAAATAGGCCAACTTGTTGGAAAACTGAAGCCTATGGCCGATTCTCTTGGCATGGATTCCCCACAAGCTAAAGCAGTAAGAGACTTACAAGACGCCAACCGATCTATGATGGATTGGATGCAAGGAATTGGCAACAGATTTGATGTGGATGAAATCATGAAAGGCAAAGTACTTTCAGAGGAAAAACAAAAATGGTTGGACGAAGAAGAAGAAAAGGTGAACACAGTAAAGGAAAAAATAAACTCTAGTATAGCAAATGCGGAGGCATTGTTGAACACCGCTAATTAGTCTGTTCCCACCAGTTATCGGAAGTAAAATCTGGCTTATTAATATAAATTGGCTCTCCAATTCTTGGGACTACTAAAGGAATTCCTAGCGCTGTTGCTTTTTTAGATACCCGTTCAACTGGTTCAGTCCACGGGTGTAGTGCTAGTTTAAAAGCGCCCCAATGAATAGGCATTATGGTGCTTGCTTTAACGTCCAGGCCTGCTTGAGCCGTTTCCTCTGGCATCATATGTATTTCTTCCCAGAGTTCGTTGTACTGTCCGCATTCCATCATAGCAAAATCAAAAGGCCCAAAACGCTCTCCTATTTCCTTAAAATGAGGTCCATAACCACTATCGCCACTAAAAAAAATATTGTCCCTATCGGATTGTATTACCCAACCACTCCATAAGGTCTTACCCCCATCCGCTAGTCCACGGCCAGAAAAATGTTGAGCTGGTGTACTTTTAAATTTAAGTCCTTTGTATACTACCTCATCCCACCAATCTAGTTCTACAATCTTAGTTTCAACAACACCCCATTCAGCTAAATGAGCCCCAACACCCAAAGGAGTATAGAACATATCAACTTTGTCTTTCAGAAGCTGAATAGAACCATAATCCAAATGGTCATAATGATCATGGGAGAAAATGACAGCATCTATTTTAGGTAGTTTTTCTATTTCAATAGGCAGCGATTTACTGAATCGTTTACCTCCCAACATGGGATGCGGGGCAGGCACATTCCCAAACATAGGGTCAATTAAGATATTCTTACCCTCAATTTGCAAAAGGAAAGCAGAATGTCCAAACCATACCAAACGTGCTGGCCCCGAATAATTAACAATGGCCATCGAGTCAATTTTCGAAACTGTAATATCAATATCAGGAACAGTATTGGGATTATCTCCAAAATAACCGCCAATCATTTTTATGAATTTACCAAAACCCATTTCCATTTTAACATTGCCAATATTTCTGAAGACTCCATCCTTAAAATTGGAAGATTGAGCATAGGTTTCTCTTTGTTTTTTGGTTGGGGTACCACCAAACTCAGGACTTAGATTAACGAATAATGCTGCACCAATTATTAGAATCAATAGTAAACCTACAAGAAATTGTATCATTTTTTTAAGTGCCTTTTTAGGTTTTAATTTCAATGGTTTATATGATTTTATTTGGATAAATTTTATCCTTATTATTTCGGAGATGATAGCACTTATACTCTTCTTTAAAAGGGTAAGTTATTCAAATCCACATTTCCACCAGAGATTATAATCCCGACCTTTTTATTACGATAAACCTCTGGAGAATCCGATGCATCTCTAAGCAAGGCTGCTACAGTTACTGCACTAGAAGGTTCAATAATAATCTTCATACGTTCCCAAACCAAGCGCATTGCCGAGATAATTTCATCTTCCGTGACCCGCACAATTTTGGAAACATTATCCCTAATAATAGGGAAATTCTTATCACCCAAAGTTGTTTTAAGTCCATCCGCAATGGTATTTACAGTATGGTTTCCTTCTATTTTCCCACTTTGCAAGGAGCGGTAAGCATCATCTGCCTCAAAGGGTTCCCCACCTATAACACCACAATTATTCCCAAAGTACTTTGCAGCTAATGAAGATCCAGCTATTAGTCCACCGCCTCCTACAGGACAAAAAATAGCTTTTAAATCTGGCACTTTCTTTAAAAGTTCCAATGCAGCGGTACCTTGACCCATAATAACGTTCTCATCATTGGAAGGGTGTAAAAAAGTGGCGCCTGTTTCAAGTCCTAATTGATCTGCCATAGCCTGCCTAGCGGCTAATGTTGGGTCACATACATAAATATTTCCACCATATTCCAGTACTCCAACTTTTTTGATTTCAGGAGCGGAAGACGGCATTACAATATGGGCCGTTATCCCTAGGCTCTTTGCCGCAAGAGCTACAGCTTGAGCAAAATTTCCCGAAGAATGTGTAACTACACCATTCTTTCGCTGTACATCAGTCAACTGTAACATGGCATTGGTGGCTCCTCTGATTTTATATGCTCCTGCTCGCTGAAAATTTTCACATTTAAAAAAAACCGCTGCCCCAACCATCTTGTTTATAGCACTAGAAAACAGCACAGGTGTATTATGGATATACGGCTCTATTCTATCGTGCACATCCAAAAGGTCTTGTTTTTGCATAAGATTTTTTCCTAATCCTTCCAGTTAAGGGTTTCCATAATGCTTCGAATATCGTTTTGAAGATAGGCAGCAGCAGGTAAAATGGAATCGTAGTTGGGTTTGGTATAAAAATAAACGGACCCCGTTAAAAAATGCTTGGTACTATCCGTTACAAAAAACTGCGTCTGCGAAGCTGCATTACCTTGAACTTCAAATAAAGAACCATACACATTCGATTCGGGGTTCACGAAGGGTTGTTCCACAATATTATCTGCCTTTGCGGCATGCTCATAACTTAATCGTTTTGCATCTTGGATCAACTTGTCTAGGTTATCATCGATAGGCATATAACTTAAAAAAATAGCTCCTTTCATCTCTGGATATTCCAAAGTAAAAGCTAAATCCTTATTCTTTTTTGGCTTAGCGCGTTGGTTATAGTTTATTGAAAAATTAGCAGTTTCAAGCGTTGCGAGTTTACCCTGTGGATATTCCAAGCGTATCTGCGCCTTTGGTTTTGGAATTGGGGTTTCTTCATTGCAACCAATAACAAAAAGCACACACAAAAAACATGGAACCAAGTATTTATAATTCATTGGGTAGGGTAACTTTTATTTGTTTCAATCTCTTTTTATCAAGGCTTTCTACAACAAACCTATATGTTCCGAATAAAATTTCCTCTCCCCGTTTTGGAAAACTTCCTGCCATCTCAAGCACAAAACCAGCAATGGTTTCAGACTCCCCCTTGTTATCTTCAAAAATGGTTTCGTCCTCTATTTTTACTACTCTATAAAAATCTTTAAGCGTGGTTTTACCTTCAAAAACATAATTAAGGTCATCCAATTTAGAGTAAATAAGGTCCTCATCATCAAACTCATCACTAATATCCCCTACAATTTCCTCGATGATATCCTCTAAAGTAACGATTCCTGAAGTACCACCATACTCATCAACAACTACCGCCAAATGGTTTTTTTTAGCTTGAAATTCAGCTAACAAATCATCCAATTTTTTGTTTTCGGGAACGAAGTATGGTTCACGTATCAAAGTCATCCAATTAAAGGATTTACGATCTAGATAAGGCAAAAGATCTTTGACGTATAAGACACCCATGACATTATCTATATGCTCAGAGAAAACTGGAATTCGAGAATATCCGTTCTTCTTAATCTCCTCCAAAACCTCTCGAAACTTCATCTGGTCGTTTAAAGAAAAGATATCGATACGAGGGCGCATTACTTGTTTTGTATCCGTATTGCCAAAAGTTACAATGCCTTCCAATATTTTCTGTTCCTCTTTCGTGGTATCCCCATCGGAAGTAAGCTCTAGGGCCTGGGACAAATGATCTACACTTAGGCTAGATTTTTCTTTACCTAACTTATTGTAAAGAAAAATAGTTCCCGAACGCATGGGCAAACTCAAGGGTGTAAAAAGAAAATCTAACAACCTTAAAGGGTATGCCATAAAGTTGGAAAAACTCATCCGGTTTCGGTTAGCATACACTTTGGGTAATATCTCCCCAAACATTAGAATCAAAAAAGTAGCTACGACCAATTCCAATAAAAACCGAAGGGAAACCACCCCGAAAAGAACCTTGGTAATGTTGGAGAATAAGGTATCTCCAATAACATTGAAAAGCAGTACGATACCAATGTTGATAGCATTGTTTGCGATAAGTATAGTGGCTAATAGTTTTTTAGGCCTCTCTAATAACTTTATAATTATGTTCGCTTGTGGCGTCTTTTGCTCATCAATTGTGTTCACCTCTGTTATGGAAAGGCCAAAAAAGGCCACTTCCGCTCCAGAAATCATTGCCGAACAAATCAACAATATAACAAGGACCGCAATTTTAAGCACAAAAGCACCGTCCGTCACCATAAAACTTAGCATGTAATTCAAGGGGTCAGGATTCAATAGTCACCATTTAATAGTTGTTTAAAAAGGAAGGTCGTCCTCTTGTTCCGGTTCGCTGGGACTAGCAGTGGTGTTTGTATTTTGTTGTGGTGGTTGACTTACGGGTGTATTGGCATTACCTGAGGGCTGTGATTGATTATTGGCCATACTTTCCTTTTTGGTAGAAAGGAAAGTAAACTCTTGTACATGAACCTCAGTAGTATATCTAGTATTTCCATCTTCACCTTGCCATTGTCTATTCTTGAGTCTGCCCTCAACATATACCTTATCTCCTTTGCTTAAATATTTTTCACAAATCTCAGCTGCTTTATTGCGAACCACAATATTATGCCAATCTGTATTGGTCACACGCTCACCCGTTTGCTTATTTGTATAAGACTCGTTAGTAGCTATTGGAAACCTGCCTATACTTCCACCACCTTCAAAATAATGCATCTTAACCTCGTCGCCTAGATGCCCAATTAACATCACCTTATTTAATGTACCGCTCATAGTATTATTATAATGTTCAAAAATACTAAAATTTAAATGCCTTCATAAAGCTGGAGATTAAAACCGGAACAGGATATTTTTCTAATTCTGCAACTGGTACCGCTTCCGCTATTGGCGCATCAATCTCTATAATCCAAAATTTAGTAAATAAATGTTGATGCGATAATTTATGCACTATAGCTTCCGTGTTGAACAAGGTAATATTTGTTTGACTTTCAACCTCTAAAACTTGGGTACATTTCTCTTCTATGATTCTCAAATCGACCTCTTTTTCCGACTCTAACAATGGAAACTCCCATAGATTTTGCCAAATACCTTTTCCCTTACGCTGTTTTAATACGGTAGATGTGACACCATTCCCATTTAGAAATACCGGTACTAAATAATTAAAATAACGGGTTTTGACTTTCGTTTTCTTCAATTTTACTGGCAAACTATCCGTTTTCCTTTCTTTTAGTGCCATACATCCGTCCTGGAGAGGACAAAGCGTGCATCCAGGATTTTTGGGTGTACACTGTATTGCCCCAAATTCCATTATTCCTTGATTATAGTCCCTAACATTGGTTTTATGTAAGAGTTCTTGGGCCAACTTTTTAAAATACTTTATCCCTTCTGTACTATTAATGGGCGTAGCCACCCCAAAGTACCGAGATAATACACGGTACACATTGCCGTCTACAACTGCTTGGCGTTCGTTAAAACAGATAGATGATATAGCGCTAGCTGTGTAATCGCCAACACCTTTAAGTTTTATAAGCTCCAAATACGTGTCTGGAAACTTACCTTTATAATCATCTACTACCATTTTTGAAGCGGTATGCAAATTACGTGCCCTAGAATAATATCCTAGTCCTTGCCATAATTTTAAAACCGTTTCCTCATTAGCATTCGCCAAATCGGTTACCTTGGGAAAGGCATTTATAAAACTTACATAGTAAGGTGTTCCCTGCGCTACACGGGTCTGTTGTAGAATAATTTCTGACAGCCAAATTTTATAAGGATCAGTTGATTTGCGCCACGGTAAATCACGCTTGTTTTTCCCGTACCAATCTAGAATTATATCCGAAAAAACCATCAACTTTAATACTAAGCGATAAAAGTAGCAGTTTATATACTTAAAATTAACCCTTTAGAAAGAAAGATTGAATTTAATTTATATATTTGCAACCCGAAAAAAATACAGAAAATCTAATTAATGACGAAAGCGGAAATTGTATCTAAAATCTCAGACAAGCTGGGAATTGAAAAAGGAGATGTACAGGCTACGGTTGAATCCTTCATGGAAGAAGTAAAAACTTCCTTGGAAAGCGGAGACAATGTGTACCTTAGAGGTTTTGGAAGTTTTATTATTAAAACAAGGGCTGAAAAAACCGGAAGAAATATTTCCAAGAACACAACTATCAAAATACCTGCACACAATATTCCTGCATTCAAACCTGCAAAGGTTTTTGTAGAAGGAGTAAAGAGCAACGTACAAGTTAAATAATAATCTTAAAAGAAGAACTTTATGCCGAGTGGTAAGAAAAGAAAGAGACATAAGGTAGCTACACACAAGCGCAAGAAGCGTAGAAGAGCTAACCGACACAAGAAAAAGTAGTTTTAAAAACTACTTTTTCATTTTAATACGTTCATTGACATAGAGATTCCAAGGATGAATCTCGGCAGATATATGAAAATCTGTTTATGGTATTGTTTAATCAATTTATCTAGCTTATCATTCATAAGTCTAGTTAAGTATAAATATATTCAGGTGAATAGAGAATTAATCGTAAGATCTAGTTCCGAAGCCGTCGATTTTGCCTTATTAAAGGACGGAAAACTCACTGAACTGCATAAAGAAGAGGACAATAACGATTTTTCCGTTGGCGATATTTTTTTAGCCAAGATACGGAAGCCGGTAACAGGGCTCAACGCTGCATTTGTCAACGTTGGGTATGAAAAGGATGCATTTTTGCATTACCACGACCTCGGACCACAGTTATCCTCCATGCTAAAGTTCATAAAACAAGTGAGCTCAGGAAAATTACGGGATTACTCCCTAAAAGATTTTCCTTTCGAAAAAGATATTGATAAACACGGCGTAATAACAGATGTTATTAAAGCTAATCAATCTCTTTTAGTGCAAATTGTCAAAGAACCCATATCTACCAAAGGACCAAGAATTAGTTCCGAGCTATCCATAGCTGGTCGCTATTTGGTCATGGTGCCTTTTTCAGACCGTGTTTCCGTATCTCAGAAGATAGAAAGCAACGAAGAAAAAAACAGGTTAAAAAGACTCGTTAAGAGTATTAAACCAAAAGGATTTGGGGTTATTATTAGAACAGTTGCCGAAGGTAAAAAAGTAGCAGAACTAGACAAAGATCTAGAAAACTTGTTGGACAAATGGTCCACAATGTGTAAAAAATTAAATCGTGCTCAAACACCTTCTAAAGTATTAGTGGAGCTTAACCGAGCTTCCTCCATTCTTAGAGATGTCTTTAACGACAGCTTTACCGGAATACATGTTGATGATGCCGATCTATACAACCAAGTAAAGGATTATGTGATCGAAATTGCCCCTGACAAAGAGTCGATAGTAAAACATTACAACTCTCAGGTTCCTATTTTTGAAAAATTTGGAATTGAAAGGCAAATTAAGACCTCTTTTGGCCGTACGGCTACGATGAGTAAAGGCGCATATTTGATTATTGAACATACCGAGGCACTACATGTAGTAGATGTAAATAGCGGTAATCGTTCCAATAAAGCAAAAAATCAGGAAGACACTGCACTCGATGTGAATTTATTGGCAGCCTCCGAAATCGCTAGACAATTACGTCTAAGGGATATGGGAGGAATCATTGTCGTAGATTTCATAGACATGGTAAAAGCACAGCATAGGAAAAAGCTTTTTGAACATCTAAGCGATGAGATGAAAGATGACCGTGCTAAACACAAGATTTTACCACCCAGTAAATTTGGACTCATCCAGATTACTAGGCAACGTGTTAGACCCGAAATGAATATTAAGACTACGGAGGAAGATCCCAACCAAAAGGGAGAAGAAGTAGAAGCTCCTATTGTCTTAATAGACAAAATTAACGTGGATCTAGAGCGTCTTTTAAAAGGACCTGCAAAGGACAACAAGAGTATAACATTAAATATACATCCGTTCATTGCTGCCTACATTACAAAGGGTTTCCCATCTATGCGCACCAAGTGGTTCTTGGAACATAAAAGATGGATCAAAATACAACCAAGGGATGCTTATACGTATCTCGAATACCGTTTTAAGAATAAAGACGGCAAAACTATTTATTAAAATAAAAAAAGCGACCCCGAAAGGAGGTCGCTTTTTTTATTTATATCCGAATCTTACTAAATTTCTTAACTTGCCCAGACGCCTAAATTTAAAACCTTGGAAAAAGAAGAACTACAAAAATTAGAGACTCCAGCTATAAAATCCAACCTTAAAAAAACAACTACAATGTTCTGGCTTTTGCTTATTCTCAGTCTAATCTTAGGTGGTTTTATGACCAGGGATTGGTTACGAAGCAGCGAGTTTGACATTATAATGGTAATGCCACTATTGACGGGTATCACGGCAATACTAGAGTATATAAAAATCAAAAAATATAGAAAAACCCTAAAACAAAGGAATGGAAAATAAGACAGCCTATTCTTTAAAAGAAGCTACAAGAAAACTTGAAAACTATTGTGTTTACCAGGACCGATGCCATAAGGAAGTTATCATTAAATTAAGAGGGATGGGTATGATTCCTATCGCCATTGATGAAGTTATAGGTCATCTGATTCAAGAGAATTTCCTTAACGAAGAACGGTTTGCACGTAGCTTTGCACGGGGCAAGTTCAACATAAAAAAGTGGGGGAAAAATAGAATTGTAAACGAACTTAAACAGCGAGATATTACAAAATACAATATCAACTTAGCCCTGAAGGAAATAGAGGAGGGAATCTATTTGGAAACTTTAGAACTGCTTGCCGAAAAAAGAGTAGGACAACTTACAGAGACTAACGTATTTAAGAAACGTAAAAAATTAGCCGACTATCTTTTATATAGAGGATGGGAAAGCCCTTTGGTTTATGAAATCACCAAAAGGCTTTTGCCTTAATTAAGTTCTGTTCTTATAGGTTGAACACTGCCCCTAAACTAAATACAAACTGGTTGTTCAATAATTCTGCATCGGATAGTGTTCCATTATCGTATTTTGCAAAAGGCACGGAAAATTCCGTGAAAATTCCAAACCCGTCACTAAAGAAATAACGCCCTCCTAAATGACCTCCAAATTGTTTTAACGATAAGTTAAGCCCTGGATAAATATCCACCGCATCACCAAGATTAAGAACGCTGCCAATATTGGCATTGAATCTTGCCACCAAATTGATGCGATTAGCAAAATCTGCATCTATATCTTCGTTTACGCCCAACACATATCCTGTAGCAACACCTATAGAAAAATTCTCGCCTAATCCTTTGTCATATGTCGCAGTAATACCAGTACCATTACCCTGAAAACTTGCTCCCACCTGAAGTTTTGAATCTCCTTTACCACTAAAAGCCTGTGCATTCATAGCTGTAACGCTAAAAACGAACATTAAAAGTAATACCAGATTTCTCATATTTAATAAAATTATAGTTAGTGTTTAATTTAGCCCGCAAAGATATTTATTTCTATCGCTAGTAGAGAACAAACTAAAGTTTAGTTCGCTCTATAGCGCTCCTATTCTTCCAATCTATCCATTTTTGACCCTTTAATTTTCGCATTAAAACATCAAAATGGCGCATGATAACAATGTTATAAGCAGCGTGTACTAGATGTAGTGGATTTCTGGCCAAAGCACGCAGACTCATAGAGAAACCCGGAGTCTTATATTTCATATAATGCCAATAGCCTTCTGGCATATAAAGTACTTCGCCATGTTTCAATGTTGTGCTATATCCTTTCAGTTTTTTAAGAGCAGGCCATTTTTCCAAATCAGGATCGGAGAAATCTATACTTTCATGTGTAATAAGGGAATGAGGCACCTTGTAAAGATATCTGTTCTGCGTTTGTGAAAACAGGATACAGTCCTTCTCTCCTTCAAAATGAAAATGAAAGATATTAGCGAAATCAATATCATAGTGCATAAACGTATGGGAATTCTTTCCGCCAAAAAACAGCATTGGAACACTTTGCAATAACCTAATACCAAAATCTGGATAGCTAAAATCCTTTTGCAAAACTGGAACTTCCTTTAACATGTTCCATAGAAAAATTCTATACTTGGTAGGTTGACTTTTTAGCAAATCAATATACTCCGCCATCTTCATTTGGGCATGAGGCTCATTAAATCCATCCTTGTGTTGTACAGGACGATCATCATAGAGCGGAACTATCTTTTCCCCTGCTACTGCCTTCATATAGTCTAAAGTCCACTTGGAATGTGCCGCCCAATCGTCGTTAAATTTCTCTATAACAACAGGAAGCTGCGGTTTCAAATAAGACCTAACAAAGTCTTGCTTGGATATAGACTTTACCCTTGGAATTTCTTCTAACTTCAATGATGCTTAAATTTTTAGGAACCCAAAGTTACTTAACCTCTGCAAAAGAATTTCTAAAAAAAGGAATAATGTAGGGTTAGTCCGTCAATTTAGCCTTTTGTTTGGCAGTTTCGTTCCGTTCAATTTTATGCCCTGGCCTAGTCCATTTTGGCTTTTCCCCTAGCGTTATATATTCGGATTCCGTGGCCTCTATCGTTTTGGGTTGGGAAACTTTAGTAAATGGTTTTTGAGGATTTAACCCCAAAAGCTTGAACATTTCCATATCATCATTTACATCAGGGTTTGGAGTAGTCAACAATTTATCTCCTGCAAAAATAGAATTTGCACCAGCAAAGAAACACATGGCCTGCCCTTCCCTACTCATCTCTGTGCGACCCGCCGATAAACGTACTTGGGTATCAGGCATTACAATCCTTGTTGTGGCTACCATACGAATCATATCCCAAATAACAATAGGTTCAATATCTTCCATGGGCGTACCTGCAACTGCAACTAAAGCGTTGATGGGGACCGACTCCGGTTGTGGGTTCAAAGAAGTCAAGGCTACTAACATACCTGCACGATCTTCTAAAGACTCTCCCATTCCAATAATTCCGCCACTACAAACAGTTACGTTACTCTTGCGAACATTATCTATAGTCTCCAAACGATCTTCAAAAGCCCTAGTAGAAATTACATCCTTATAATAATCCTCAGACGTATCTAAATTATGGTTATACGCATACAAGCCTGCTTCTGCCAAACGTTTTGCTTGATTCTCGGTTACCATACCCAAAGTACAGCAGACCTCCATATCTAGTTTATTAATGGTACGTACCATTTCCAAAACCTGATCAAATTCAGGTCCGTCCTTTACATTTCTCCATGCAGCTCCCATACATACCCTTGAACTTCCGGATGCTTTAGCGCGAAGTGCCTGCGCTTTCACATGAGATACGGTCATTAAATCGTTCCCTTCAATATCGGTATGGTAACGTGCCGCTTGTGGGCAATACCCGCAATCCTCAGGACAACCACCCGTTTTTATTGAAAGCAAAGTAGACACCTGAACCGTATTTGGATCGTGATTTTTCCTATGTATAGTAGCTGCTTCGTAAAGCAGCTCCATTAAAGGTTGATTATAGATATCAAGAATTTCTTGTTTGGTCCAATTATGTCTAGGTTCGCTCATAAAATCTTAGGTTGTTAACAGTCTTCAAAAATAGCGGAATTCAAGTAGAAATTATAATATAAAGAATTGAAATGTACTTAAAGTAATAAGCTATGTTACCGTACTTCCCTCAAGGGAGCCACCAACACAAACATAGAAATTAACTTGCCTTTTTATCGTTTCGAAAAAGCACAAACCTTACAAAACATACTTTTTGAAAATATCTTCCAATTCTTTTCCAGGATCTTCACAAAGTCCTGGATGTGTTTTAGAACTTTGAATAATAGTACTTCTTGTGGAAGTTAACCATCTAAATCTGTCGGATAATTCTAACTTCCCAATAGTGCCTCCAGCAGGTGCTCCTTGACAAATTAATTCCCATGCCTTTAAATAAGATTTAAGAGTATCTATTTCTATTTCGGAAGTAAACGCTGCCAAGAGATTCCTGTTAATCTTATATTTTACATCTAGAAATTTTTTCCGCTTGGAGAAAAGTATAACCCCTACATTAAAGAATTCTTCCCTTTCTACCTTAGGAACAACTCTGATAATAGCATATTCAAATGTACATCTATCTTGCATCCTCCGCTTCTTTAACTAATGAATCTATCTTAGATAACCTTACGGTAATAAAATGAACATACGCAGCTCTCATTTCTTTGGGCGTTAAATCATCTATAGTATTGAGTAACCAGTCTTCCGGTATATTTGATATGATTTCAATAATTCTCTTTTCATCCAATAATCCTTGTATTTCTTTAGCTGCTTCCTTTAAATTAGTTGCTTGAGCTAATAGTACATGGTCCTTTATAAGTGGAAAAGTCCGTGTTAAATGGTTTTCCCAGTTTTCCCAGTTATGATGAAAATAAAAACTCGCACCATTATCTATAATCCATAATTCTTCATTCCATTTTAATAAGTTTGTGTTTTTAGCTGTTCGATCTATATTGCTAATAATACTATCCAACAGCACTACTTTTGAAGCCGTAAAACCATCTACTTTGGATACCAAAGGCTCAAAGGTAATTGCACTTGACAAGAAATGTAATCCAAGATTTAGACCAACACTAAATTTAAGCAAGTCCTGAATTTCCTCATCCGGTTCCGTTTTACTAAACGAGTCGTCTAAGTTCATAAATACCAATTCTGGAACTTTTAATCCAATGGAACGCGCAAGTTCCCCTCCAATGAATTCTGCAATAAGTGCTTTTTTGCCTTGCCCTGCGCCCCTGAATTTTAAAACATATAAAAACCCATCGTCAGCTTTGACAATTGCAGGAAGTGACCCTCCTTCTCTTAAGGGTTTTATATATTGAACAACATCTACCGTACGGATTTCAATTTTATTCATAATGTCTAATATACTAAAACTTAAAAGTGAAAAATTCTAAAGGGAGTCGTTAGTTCTAATTAATATCAAAATAGGCCAAAGAACAAAAGTCCTTTGGCCTATTCAATGTACTGATTTTAAAAATCAACCTATTCCTCCTTCTTTTTGGTAGAAGCAGTTTTCTTAGAACTTACGGATTCTTCTTCAATAGTAAGATCCTTGCCCTTTAAATATTCTGGCAGCTGCATTCCTGCCATATTGAACATTTCCTGTAATGGAGGAACGGACTTATACATACCGGATATAAAATTGGCCGTGGAACTTTTACCATCTTCTCCTTTGGCACCAGAATCCCAAACAGTTACTTTATCAATTTTAATATTCTTAATCGCTTCAGCTTGCGTTTTTACCAATTCTGGTAGTTTATCAGCGATCAATAATAATACGGCATCCTTGGGGCTATCTCCCGCAGCTTGTACTATTTTATCCAAACCTTCTGCCTGCTTGGTCAACACTTCTAAAATACCTTGTGCTTCTGCTTGCGCCTTAAACAATATAGCATCTGCCTCTCCTTTTGCGATACGCCTGGTACGTTCTGCATCGGCTTCGGCATCAATCTCTACTTTCTTTTTATCTATTTCTGCAGGTACCACAATATCTGCCATTTGAGAACTTCGCACCCGCTCCGCCCTAGCAATTTCTGCATCCTTTTCCGCAGCATAGGATTCCTCCAAAGCTTTTGCAGTCTGAACTTTTTCCGCAGCAATCGCCGTACGTTCCGCTTCGGCTTCCCTTTGCCTTCTTAGCGAATCTGAATTTGCTACATTAATTTTTGCTATGTTCTCCCCTTCAACTGCCTGCGCATTGGCAGCGGCTACTTGCGTTCGTTCATCTTGTACAGCATTTGCCTCACCAATAGAGCCATCCCTATTTTTCTCTGCAACCGATTTACGGGCAGCGTTAATGGCATGAGCAGCTGCTTCTTTACCCAAAGCTTCTATATAGCCAGACTCATCAACTATATCTGTAATGTTTACGTTGATTAATTTAAGACCCACTTTCTTTAGTTCTGACTCTACACTCTGTGAAATATTGGTCAAAAATTTATCTCTATCCGAGTTTATTTCTTCAATGTCCATAGAAGCCACAACCAAACGTAACTGACCAAAAATAATCTCTTGCGCTAATTCTTGGATTTCATTTTGTCCTAATCCAAGTAAGCGTTCCGCAGCATTTTGCATAATACCAGGCTCAGTAGATACCCCAATGGTAAATCGTGAAGGAACGTTTACCCGTATATTCTGCTTACTTAAGGCGTTTACCAAATTAACCTCGATAGAAATAGGTGTTAAATCCAAAAATTGATAATCTTGAATTACAGGCCAGATAAATGCGGCACCACCATGAATACATCGTGCCGATTTACCACCACCCACTTTACCATATACGACTAAAATACGATCAGATGGACACCTTTTATACCTTCTAATAAAGGAAATTATAATAATAAAAAAGAATAGTATTGCAAAGCCAATGGCCAGCAAATAAGCCCCGCCGCCTAGTTGTAATGGTAATAGCATATGATTATTTATTTAAAAGTTCAACGATTAATATTCCGTTGGCAGTGATTTCTTTTACACGCACAACATTACTTTGTTTTAGGTCACTTGGCTCGTCGGTTAACGCTTCCAACTCACGTAAGGTGCCTTGCACAGTAATACTCACTTTGCCTATTTTAGACCTATTGGCACCTATTGTCAAATATACCTCACCTATTTGACCCAGGGCATTTTTTAACTTTAAGGTACCACTACTCTGCAACTTTGATAAATAATAGAATAAGGCAGCCATTGCCGTCATCATTAAAAGACCACATAAAATGGAGATGGCAACCGTAAGCCCTTTGGATAAGCCACCATCTATTGCAGCAATTCCAGACCAACCAAAAATGGTTAAGAAACCCATTAAGTTTTTAAAGGAAAGAAATTGAAAACCAATGCCTGCATCACCGTCTATTTCTACATCTACATCGCCGCCTAAGTCATCTGCATCACCGCCAGTCATGGTCATAACCATTAAGACAACAAAAATAGCAGATGAAATAAGCGAAACGGCCCAATAAATTTTTTCAAAAAACGGCAAAGCTTCAAACCATTGTTCCATAGTAATTTGGTTTAGTTGGTGAATTGTAAGATACTATTTTATCTCAACTGTTTTAATATTTAAAACTCCGAATAAAAAATAGTTTTGGTGCTTAACTAATAATAGGAGCAGCCACTAAAATACTTACCGCATTCCCTCCAAATCCTACAGCATTTACAAGTACTTTATGTATGTTTTTTGGCGATTTAGTTTTCTTTACAAAAGGCACTTTTATCGCTTTTTGATGTTGAAGCATTAAAACCGCTAATTCTATATTCAGCATGCCAGAAGCTCCAAACGTATGACCTAGTTTCCATTTATTAGTAGTTAAAAATGGGGTTTTGTTACAAAAAACTTTGTTTATGGCTCGGTACTCGGCCTCATCTCCTTTTATCGTTCCTGGGGCATGCATTACAATGGCATCTATATCCTCTGGCGAAGTAGTTCCTAAAGCCATTGTCATGGACCGTTGAAAACAGACCGCATCCGTAGAAATAGAAACGTTGTGTTCTAATGGTTCGGTAGCATAACCAACACCCACTAGTATAGCCAAGGCATTTTTTGTATGGCCAATTTCTAAACAAGCCATTGACGCACCTTCGCCCAAAATCATGCTATTCTCAGTTTTCTGCAAGTCTAAGGCTCTACAAGGGTAGCTTCGACTACCCATTATCGTTGAATTTTCTCCATTCTTGGCATATATATTAATAGCATTCATCTGCGCCAAGGTAAACGGAGTCAATGGTGCCTCACTCCCTCCTACCAGAAATTTATCAGCCATACCGCTTTGCAGCCATGCAATACCGTTTAAAACCGAATGTAATGCAGTAGAACAGGTAATAGAATGGGAAATTTCTGGACCTCGCGTCTGAAGGTCGTGCGCCACCCAAGAAGAAATATTCCCAAGTGTAGTAGTTGGGGAAGCCAATGTAGCCGTCTTTTTATCTTGCAAAAATTCTTCATAATACTTTTCAAATAGAGAAGTAGCTCCACGGGAAGAACCAATATTAATACCAAAATTATCAGACGATTTCCATCCTGCAATACGTACGGCATTCCTAGCGGAATAGATAGCATATAAAACACTATCATCTAAATTTTTGTATTTCGTATCCGATGTTCTTAATTGCCCTATTTTACTTTTTAGGTTGTCAGCCAAACTAGCAACCCACATTAGGTTTTCATTAAATTTTCGCTCTACAAAATAATGGTTATTGTTGCCATAACTCTCCCAAATTTCTTCCAAATTTTCTCCCAAAGGAGATATAGATGCAATTGCGGTTATGGATATTATTTCTTTCAATAAAATATATTAAAATGTTTCTAGTGCCTCTAGAATAGCACCGTAAATTTTCTCCAATTGGATATTAGTGATTACGTATGGGGGCAGCACATAAATCGTGTTTCCGAGAGGCCTTAAGATAATCCCTCTTTGCATAAAAAACTGATACAGCTGGTCACGTAAATTACCATAACGTTCCATATGTATATTTAAATCTACCGCCAATATAACTCCGATACAGCGGGCATGCTCTACTTTTGGGTGGTTTTTAAGCTTGGACACGAAGTGCTCATGTGCTTCTTGAATGTAACGCCTTCTTTCTAAAATATCTGAAGAATCCAATAAATCTAATCCTGCTAAAACCGCCGCACATCCAATCGGGTGTGCACTAAAGGTATGGGCATGAAAAAAACCTTTAGAAACCTCATCACTTAAAAAACGATCATACACTTCTTGTGAGCAACTGGTAATACTCAAAGGAAACATACCAGCCGTCAAGGCCTTACTCAAGCACATAATATCCGGTAAATTTTGCAAATATTCAGAGGCAAAGTTTTTGCCAGTTTTGCCAAAACCTGTCATAATCTCATCCGCTATACATAGAATTCCAGCTTTTTTACATAGCGCCAATAGTGCATCTAAACCTTTTGCAGAATGGAATTTCATTCCTGCCGCACCTTGGACCAAAGGTTCGTACACAAACGCGGCACATTTGTTTTTTTGAATAATATCTTGGAGTTGCGAAACAACTATATCTAAAGTATCCTCTTGGGGTACAGGAATACGCTCCACGTTTAATAAAAAATCTTCAAACGGTCCGTTGTAAGAGGAAAGTCCGGAAGCGCTCATAGCTCCAAATGTATCGCCATGAAAACCTTCTTCAAAAGCGATGAGTGTGTCCCTTTTTTCTCCTTGATTATGATGAAACTGCAAGGCCATCTTTAGCCCAGCCTCTACTGCTGTAGAGCCATTGTCATTAAAAAATATCTTAGCTTGATTGCTTGGTAAAAGGGGCAATAACCGTTCCGATAGTTGCACTGCTGGCTCATGGGTGAAACCGCTGAACAATACGAAATCAAGCTGCTTCATTTGAGCAGTCATGGCATTGGCAATATGTTCATTCCCATGACCGTACATACTCGTATACCAGGAAGCGATACCATCTATATATTCCTTACCGTTCTCATCCCAAAACAAGGCTTCCTTTGCCCTAACTATACCTAAAGGCGGGGCAGCGGTCTTATGTTGGGTTAATGGATGCCACAAATATTTTTTATCCCTTTCCGAAAGATTTTTCAATTGGATGTATTTTGTTGAACAGGGTTTTACGTATTTTGCAAAGATGGGAAATAAAAACCTTGAAAGATTAATTATTATCATTCCCTGCTATAATGAATATAGTAGATTACCAATTCCAGAAATTCAAAATTTCTTAAAAAAAGAATCGGATACTACCTTGTTTTTTATTGATGATGCCTCTACTGATGGCACTATCAACAGGCTAATTGCATTAGAAAAAAAGTTTCCAGAAAACGTTTTAAAATTATCAAATCCCAAGAACTTAGGGAAGGCAGAATCTATACGGAATGCGGTTCTACATTGTCTAGATAGTAATATAGGAGATACCTATGCCTACCTTGATGCGGATCTCGCTACTTCTTTGGAAGAATGTTACTCCTATTTGCAATTTTTACAAAATGGAAAAGAATTTGTTTTCGCCTCCAGAATATTAAAGATAGGATCTGTAGTAGAACGAAAATTTTCAAGATTTTTGTCCGGTCGTATTATTGCATCTTTTATTTCTAATATTCTGGATATTAAGGTCTACGATACACAATGCGGATGTAAGGTGTTTACAACTGAAATCGCAAAACTTGTATTTGACAAACCCTTTATTTCTAAATGGCTTTTTGATGTTGAGATTTTTAGTAGAATACTTGTTCATTATGGCAAACCAGAAGCTTTGGGGTTAATGGATGAGATTCCAGTAAAAAAATGGATAGATAAAGGGGATTCCAAAGTTAAACTATCCTACTTTTTCCGTTTATGGGTAGATTTGTACCTCATTTGGCAAAGCCATAGAAAAAACTTACGCTAAATGCTTAAAAATTTAACCGCTATCCTAATCAAGAATTGTAAAGCATTCGAAAGCAGAAGCACCTTACTCATTCTTTTTTTTGTGTCTTTATTTATCAGATTTCCTTTTTTCTTTCGTGATTATATAGACCGTGATGAAAGTACTTTTATCCTTGTAGCACAGTCTTGGGTAGAAGGTTATTTGCCCTTTACCCAACTTTGGGATGTTAAGCCACCACTTACCTTTTTCTTTTTTGCAAGTATCATCTATACCTTCGGTAAAAGTATTTTTGCGATACGCCTCTTCGGTGTTGTACTGGTAGCCATTAGCTCTTTTTTTACCTACAAGATAGGCTCGCATATAGCATCTAAAAAAATAGGGTTTTGGTGTGCCATAGGAGCCGTGATATTACAAAGTTTGTTTGGTAGTCTGCAAGGCGTCATGTCGGAACATATTACCATGGCCTTCTTTATGCCTGCAATTTATATTTTATTAAAAAATCGCAAATTTTTCATGGTATTCCTTGCAGGTCTGTTCATGGGAATTGCGGTAATGGTAAAGTTGAATATGGCCTATGCTATACTCTTTACGGGGCTATACTTGATTTATTTTTACATTGCTAAAAAGGACTACGCAAAAGGGTTTTGGAACACCTTAGCATACGGGGCAGGAATACTGATAGTTATTGGCCTAACCGTATTGCCCTATATTTTAGAAAACCATTTTGAGCTTTGGTACAATTCCGTAATAAATGCTCCTTTAGAATATGCTGCAGCAAGGCGTTATTCTGTTTTTAAGTTGATGCCTATCCTCCTTATCCTAAGTGCTTTTTTTATATTTACATGGAGAAAAAAAATTATTGATTTTAGAAAACCTGAAATTCAGTTACTCTTTATTAGTATCGTAGGGATTGTTCTTTCCTTTATAAAAGGAGGAAGGGTAAACGGTCATTATCTTATTCAGTTACATCCCTTACTTATTATTTTTGTAGGTATGACTCTGGCCCACTTCAACTGGCAAAACAGACTGAAATATAAAAAATTACTCTTTGTCTTAGCTTTATTGATCCCTTTGGAAACCTATCTAGAATATGGTACTATTATCAAAAATAAGATAGCAACGGGTACGTTCTACAATGGTGAAGGAATATCTGTCCCGGCGTACGTGTTAGAGAATAATCTAGACAGGGAAAATATCCTATTCTTGGAATATCATATCGGCTACTGGTTTCTTGGTGTAAACCCTCCTACAAAAGCAGCCACACATCCTAGCAATATTTGCAAAGATGAAATGTTTAAATTTTATAATAATCCTAGGAAAACATCAGTGGATGAATTAAAATACATCATGGAAGACCTACGCCCCAAAACAGTAGTGCTCAGAAAAGGTAAACGTATTTTTGATAAAAAAGAAATTGAGGAAAATACCTATATCGATGCCTACTTGAAAAAACACTACAAAGTAGATGTCGAGATAGAAAATGCAGAAATTTTACAGCGCTTAGAGGGTTTCTAAAATATGCTTAAACTTCTCTGCGTATCTCTTAATCACCGTCTTATCAAAATGGGATTCTTCATCAATCCTTCCTATTAAAGAAACACCTGTTTTATGCAGGATGATATTCTCTGTGTGTGGATTGGCATCACCACTAAACAGAACAGATACATCATACCCTTTTTGTTGCAACCAATTAATAGTTAATAAGGAATGATTAATACTGCCCAAATAATGCCTAGACACAACTACAACCTTATAACTTGGCATAATGATATCGAACATCGTGTCTTCCTCGTTTAATGGAACCAAGATGCCACCTGCCCCTTCTATAACCAAATGGTTATCTGTTTTGGGCTCGTTTATATGAAAACGATCTATGCGTATTCCGTCTACCTCTGCAGCCGCATGTGGGCTCATAGGTGTTTTTAGCTCATAGCTACTAGGATGTATAATCGTTTTAATGTTGGAGATTAGACTTGCAACCTTGTGACTATCTGTATGGTCCAAATCACCTGCTTGTACTGGCTTCCAATAATCGGCCTGTAAGGCTTCTGTTATGATAGCCGAGGCTAAGGTTTTACCTACTTCTGTGGATATTCCCGTCACAAAAATTTTTTGCATTCCTAATTTGGTTTAGTAATTATGCCACAATTTAAACACTTATACTTTCTTTTTTCAAAAAATGGAAAAAGCTTATAAAAAATCCCCTTTCTAGTATAATATGCTTCAGATTTACTTGCCTTACAATTGGGACAAATAACCGGATTATTATTCTCATCCAAGGCATAGGCCCGCACCTCGTTGTAAATGGTCAAGGCCCTTTCCTTATCCTTAGTGTACACCTGTAGCTTTACACCACCTATAGCGTTGCTTATAAGTGGATCGGAATTTAGCGTATTCTCGTCCCTAAGGAATACAGGAATCCCCTCGGACTCTAATTTTCCCTTTAAAATTTGCACATCGGCGGCGTACTCAAAAGACGCCAATTGGTAAAAGGTTTCCTCCATAACATCAAAGATAAGAGGATAGTAGTTTCAACACCAACCCTAATTCCTCTTTTGTATTATAATTATGTATGCAAAAACGGAGTCGTTCTTGCCCTTCTGGAACGGTAGGAGAAAGGATTGCCTTTACACCAAAGCCCTTATCTATAAGTTTTTTAGAAACTAATTTTATCTTTCCAGCACCTGGAACAATACAGGACTGGATAGCAGTGCTGCTTGTTATAAAGCGCTTATCCAATCCCTGAATCTTTAACTCCTTTTTAAAATAGGCAATATTATCCTGTAGCTTCGCTACTTCTTGCTTCCCAGTTTCCTTGAAGAATTCATGAGCCGAAATTATTGTAGCCAAAGTATGGGGAGTGAGTGCCGTGGTATAAATAAAAGATTTAGCGAAATTCACCAAATATTCGTTTAATGCCTGAGACCCTAGAATGGAAGCTCCATGACAACCAAAGGCCTTGCCAAAAGTAACCGTTCTTGCAAAAACCTCTTTTTCTAATTTAAGCTGAGGAATAATCCCATTTCCGCTGTTACCATTTATCCCCACCGCATGCGCTTCATCCACTACTAAATAATAGCCGTTGTCTTTGGTGTAGTCTACCAATGTTTTTAAATCAGGGGTATCGCCGTCCATAGAAAAAACACTTTCGGTAACCACATAAACGGCTGCGTCATCTCCAAGTTTATTTTTGTTGAGGTTTAAATTGATTTTATCCTTTAAGTTTTCCAGATCATTATGTGAAAAATGATAGGCTTTGGCGTGACTCATTCGTATTCCTTCTCTAATACTTGCATGAATCAACTCGTCGTAGAAGATAAAATCTCCACGTTGCGGAACAGAACTAAAAAAACCCATATTAGCATCATAGCCAGAATTAAATACAAGGGCGGTTTCAGATTTATAAAAAGTGGCCAATAATGGCTCCAAAATCCCATATAATTTATGGTTGCCAGACAGTAATCGTGAGCCACCAGCACCATTAGAAGCCAACCCCTCGTTTAAAAGCAATTGGAAGGTTTTGGAGAATAAATCTTCATTTTTGGCAAAGCCTAAATAATCGTTGGACAAAAAATCTATTAGTCCCGGGGCTATTTCTAAGGAGCGAAAAGACTCGTCTCCCTTTCTTTTTTCAATTTTCTGTTGTAGATTTTTTGGTAATTTTTGCATAAAGTCAAATTTAGTGTTTACACTGATTAAATAGTATATTCGTTTTTACAAAATTTCAGTTATGAAACTTTATTTGCATTTTCTTCCTTACCTATTAGCTACAGGCCTTTTTGCCCAAACCAATTCCTACACTATTTCATTTGAGAATGCCGTACACCACGAAGCCGTTGTGAGCGTAAATTTCCCAAATGTAGTTAGCGACACCTTAGAAGTGCGCATGAGTCGTTCTTCGCCCGGCCGCTATGCCTTGCATGAATTTGCAAAGAATATATACGATTTTAAGGCCATGGACGGAAACGGCAATCTCCTTAAGGTATTTAGAAAGGACCCTTATTCCTGGTTTGTTTTTGACCATAATGGAACGGTTAATATCAGTTACACCCTTTTTGCCAATCGGGGAGACGGGACGTATTCCCAAGTTGATGAAACACATGCCCACCTCAATATCCCTGCTACATTCATGTATGCACCATTGCTTAGCGACAGGAAAATAGAGGTCGATTTTAAGGTTCGTGATGATTTGGGATGGAAAGTAGCCACACAACTTCCCTTGATTTCGGGTACAAAGTTCACAGCCCCAAACTTGCAGTATTTTATGGACAGTCCAACAGAAATAAGCAATTTTGGACTACGGGAGTTTACAGTTAACAAACAGAATATACGCTTGGCCTTACACCATAATGGCACGCAAGAAGAACTAGATACTTATTTTGAGAAGGTTAAAAAAGTAGTATTGGAACAACAGAAAGTATATGGGGAGTTACCTAAATTTGATTACGGTACGTATACATTTTTAGCCTGTTATATACCAAATGCCTCCGGCGATGGTATGGAACACAGGAATTCTACCATCCTAACAAGTACTCGAAGTTTAGCTGGTGGCGGTATGGAGCGGAATATTGGTACTGTTTCACATGAACTTTTTCATGCGTGGAACGTGGAACGTATTCGTCCAAAATCTTTGGAGCCCTTCAATTTTACCGAAGCTAATATGAGTGGATCCCTTTGGTTTGCAGAAGGTTTTACCAGCTATTACACCAACCTTATGCTATGTCGCGCCGGACTTATGACGCCGACAGAATACGTGGAGGGGCTCAGTGGAACTTTCAACTATGTGTGGAATTCACCTGCTAGAACGCTCTTTAATCCTATTGAAATGAGCAACCAAGCTCCTTTTGTAGATGCTTCAAGCTCAATAGATCCAGTAAATAGAGAAAACACTTTTATCTCTTACTACTCTTATGGTAGTGCGCTTGGCCTAGCGCTTGACCTTTCCTTAAGGCAGGAAGGGTTAACCTTGGACGATTACATGAAACTAGTTTGGAAAACCTATGGTAAAACAGAAATACCATATACTATAGAAGACCTTCACAACACTTTGGGTATATATGCCGGAACTACTTTCGCAGATACTTTTTTCGGTAACTACATTTACAAAAGTCAAATGCCAAACTACAAAAAACTATTTGCTCACGTAGGCGTTGCTTTGACCCAAAACACTGAAATTCCGTTTTTGGGGGCTTCAGTAAAAGCTGCAAATGATGGCCGTGGAATTATTGGTAGTAATCCACTAAAAAATTCACCCGCATATGAAGCCAAACTGACTAAGGGAGATGTAATTACCCATATCAATAGCCAACCATTGCCTAAAAAACAAAAATTTATAGACTCTCTAAAAAACTTTAAAGTAGGCGAAACCATCACTTTAAAATTTGAACGTTACGGCCAAAACCTTAGTACCACAACCATCCTAAAAGCGAATCCTAACTACACTATTAATCTTATAGAAAAAACAGCGGTTATGCCCTCAAAAAAAGTATTGATGCAAAGAAGCCAATGGTTAGGATTGGAGTAGTTTTAAGGCTACATAAATGCTGCTGAAAATCGAGCTAATTTTTTAATGGAGTATTCATCCAATAATCAGAAATATTTGTAGGTGGAACAATAGGTTGATTCCCATTTAATGGAATAGCCTTTTTCATATATAAGCTATCCGTATGTTCTTTTATGCCTAGCGTGAGTTTCTGGGTAAAAAACTCTCTAAACTGTTCGTATTGTATAGCTTCAGATTCATGTACCATATTTCCATAAACATCCTCCACATTATTTATTTCAATTGACACCCCCAACAAATTCCTTGACCTAAACTGACGAACTAGCTTAGGATTGAAAACTACTTTTGCGTTTTTCGGATATACATAAATAGTATTCTTATCCATTTCGATTCTTTCAATATTCAATTTCTGTTTTTGATAGTACAGGCTATAATTTTTTGTTTTCAACGCATCCTTCCTTAAAGGTGGATTATTCATAATAAGCTTAAAACATTTTCTATCACCATCAATTTCCGCTGCTATTGGAGCAAACTTGGGTGGAAGAAGAATGTCAAATGCATTTTTAAAAGATATATAGTTCAAGTATAACTTATTATTCCGACTTCTATATTCTACTTTTATGTCATACAGTAATCTTCCCAATGTCCCATTATCCATAGTTTTAACACCAATATTCCAAAATGGTCCTTTCCTATATTTTGGGGGCTCCTTCTCATATACGGCATACGCTAGCTTATGAATCCCAAAATTTGACTTTTCAATAAATAGGGTCCCTATTACTTCAATAGTACCAACAACTTTAGAAATTTTTATAGTATACAAAGGAATTCCATCGAAAAAAGAATCTGCTGTCAACTTAAGTTTATGGTTCTTAATCAAGTCCCTATCCAACCGGTCAATAAATGAATAAGTGTGAATATTATAATTTCTTATTGCATCGTGTAATCGAAGGCGGGTGTACTCATTTCTTATTCTACCACTTATAGTGGCTTCAGGGATAACTTTAGTCCTGTTCGCATAATCATACGTTTGAGAGGCGACAGAATCTCTTTCAAAGTCTTGATTTTCTGTATATTTAAATAGTACTGTTTGTGTCTCCTTTAAATCTTCGAAACCAAAACCAGGATCAAAAATTGCCAATACCGCTTCATTCAAATTTAAGTAGGTTCCATCCTTTAATTGATAATCTCTATAATAACCAACATAAGAACTAGGCTCGGTAGGGAAGTTTTTGTCAATTTTTTCAATTGCTAGCTGAACAATCTCCCTTGCAGTTAGTCTTTTACGTTTTTTAGAAGTGGTGACCACCACTTCATTAAGTGCTTCTACATTCTCAAAAAGCGCTATGGTATATATTTGATTTTCTACAAAACTTGATAAAAACACCTCCTTTGTCTTATATCCAAGAGAAGAAATTTCTACAGCGTCTGCATTTTTTTTAAAATCAACAGGAATTTTAAATCCTCCATCAGAATTAGAAATGATTCCTATATTTTTATTTACAATACGAATAGAAGCGTAGGGAATAGGTTCTAGAGTCTTCGAATCAACCAATCTACCCGCTATAAATTCAATTTGTTGACCAAACACAAAAGATGAACTTAATAGAAGAATGAATGTGTACCAATAACGCAGTTGGGTATTCATAAAATGTAAGGTAGTAATAACTTAAATTGTAAATTGCATTAAAGCACTACTGCCCATAGTTAAAACATCACCCTTATTGTCCCATAAGTGAATTCTCCTGTACAACCCTTGCGCCAAGCCAAACACCAATACACGTATCCGGACTACCTTTAAAGTTATCATCACTATTACGGAACATTTCGCTAATCAATAGCCCTTTTTTTAAGATATACTTGGTTCTTAAGCCTAGCTTCAAACTGGATAGAATAGCAAACAATCAGTTACTCTTTTTTAGATAAAATAGTTTTGATTATAGTATTTAATTATTGTTTATCAATAATTTTTATATATTTGTTATTGATAAACAATAATCATTATGAAAATATTCGGCCCAAAATCACTTTCACAATATCTATTTTACACCGCTAGGTTACTAACCATAGTAAGTGGAATCAACCTTCTGCTTCTTAGCTATGCCATAACCACAGAAAGCTTTATTACTGTGGGAAATCAATTAAGAATAGAGCTACCCATTATGGGCCTACATCTAGAAATATTAAATGAATCCAATATTCCGATAATGCTAATGGCTTCCACCCTGTTTTATAGTATCTTTTTCTATAGTTTATCAGAAGTGTTTAAAACCTTTAGTGCAGAGAAACTGTTCACCCAACAGGTACAGAAAACACTTGTTTATTTTGCTATTCTAAACGTACTTACGCCAATTGCTTATGTGGTTGTACATAGTTTAATTATACAGGATATGCATTTTATACAACTTCCCTATGCCCTTTTACATCTGGTATTGGGAATCATAGTGTTTTTTATAACGGAATTACTTAAACAAGGAAAACAACTACAGACAGAAAACGACCTAACCATATAACATGAGCATCATTGTAAATTTGAACAGGGTGTTGACAGACCGGAACATGAAAAGTAAGGAGCTGGCCGAAGCTATTGGAATTACCGAAGCAAACCTTTCAATCTTAAAATCTGGAAAGGCAAAAGCAGTGCGGTTTTCTACTTTAGAGGCGATTTGTAAGGTGCTGGATTGCCAACCTGGTGATATCTTAGCCTATACGGAGACTTAGTTCCCTTACCTTAGTAAACATCTTGGAGTTTTATCCAACGCAACCTTAAACCTCCGCTGGCGTTTATAGTCCTATTCAAAAAAAGATCATAATCAAAAAGAACATGGCCAAAAGAATTTACAAAAAAGGCCTATTCCCTTAAGGTATAATGACATTTTATCCTTCCCCGACATAACTCACAAAAAAAGCCACACTATAGGTGTAGCTTTTTGAAGTTATTTTAATCAGGTTGGACTAATCTGCCAACACAATTACTTTATTATCCCTTAGCTCAATAGTCCCACTTGTGATAGCTAGTACCGTCTTACCCGTAGCATCTTTGGTGAATGCGTCTTGGTGTTCTTCCTCCAAAACAACGTTACCTTCTACCCTAACACTACCCTCTTGCAACAACGAAACTATTGGCGCGTGACCTTCTAACATTTGAAATTCTCCATTAATTCCAGGTACTGTTACCGATGTTACTTCTCCCGCAAATAAGGTTGCTTCTGGCGATACAATTTCTAAATACATATTTATCAGTTTGCAGTAGGCAATTACAGTTGACAGTACTGAATACTGAAAACTGCTGCTGCCAACTAAGTTTATGCCTCAGCCAACATTTTCTCACCAGCTTCAATAGCTTCTTCGATATTCCCCTTAAGGTTAAAAGCAGATTCTGGCAAGTGATCTAACTCACCATCCATAATCATGGTAAAGCCCTTAATGGTCTCCTTAATATCTACCAAAACACCTTTAAGACCAGTAAACTGCTCTGCAACGTGGAACGGTTGTGATAGGAAACGCTGAACACGCCTAGCTCTACCAACCGCAAGTTTATCTTCTTCCGACAATTCCTCCATACCAAGGATGGCGATAATATCCTGTAATTCCTTATACCGTTGCAACAACTCTTTTACACGTTGTGCGCATGCATAATGATCTTTACCTAAAATTTCAGCTGTTAAAATCCTAGAGGTAGAATCCAAAGGATCCACCGCAGGATAAATACCTAACTCCGCAATTTTACGCGACAATACCGTTGTTGCATCCAAGTGAGCAAAAGTAGTCGCTGGTGCTGGATCCGTTAAATCATCTGCAGGAACGTAAACCGCCTGCACAGAAGTAATAGAACCTCTTTTTGTAGATGTAATACGTTCTTGCATAGCACCCATCTCTGTTGCTAAGGTTGGTTGGTACCCTACCGCAGAAGGCATACGTCCTAAAAGGGCCGATACCTCTGAACCTGCTTGGGTAAAACGGAATATATTATCTACAAAAAATAGTACATCTTTTCCCTGACCTTCACCAGCTCCGTCACGGAAATATTCCGCAATAGTTAAACCTGACAAGGCAACACGCGCACGTGCTCCAGGTGGTTCGTTCATTTGTCCGAAAACGAACGTAGCTTTTGAACCCTTCATCACTTCTTTATCCACTTTAGATAAATCCCATCCACCTTCTTCCATAGAATGCATGAAATCGTCTCCATATTTTATAATACCAGACTCCAACATCTCTCGTAACAAATCATTTCCTTCTCGCGTTCTTTCACCAACTCCGGCAAAAACGGAAAGACCACCATGTCCTTTTGCTATGTTATTAATTAATTCTTGTATTAAAACTGTTTTACCCACACCAGCACCACCGAACAATCCTATCTTACCACCTTTTGCATAAGGCTCAATTAAATCGATTACCTTGATACCTGTGAATAAAACCTCGGTTGTAGTTGTAAGGTCTTCAAATTTTGGAGCATCCCGGTGAATTGGAAGTCCATTTTTTCCAGCCTTTGGTAAATCGCCTAAACCATCAATAGCATCTCCAATTACATTGAATAAACGGCCGTAAACATCATCACCTACGGGCATTTGAATTGCAGCTCCAGTCGCAACAACATCAGTACCTCTACTAAGACCATCTGTAGAATCCATAGAAATGGTTCTTACGGTATTTTCCCCAACGTGAGACTGTACTTCTAATACCAATATAGATTTATCCTTATTGATGATTTCCAATGAATCATAGATTCTTGGAAGGTCTGCTCCTGATTGAAACTCGACATCAACCACGGGGCCAATGATTTGCGAAACTTTACCTGTAACTTTTGGCATTACTATTGTATTTATGTATTGTGTTTAAACTGAGCTTGAAAATGTGTTCATTTTCAAGCTGCAAAGATATGTTTTTACATTTTAATCCAAAACTGTTTTTTGGCTTTTTTAGAAAACAAAAAAGGCGCTCCAAGAGCGCCTTTTTATATATTAATTCGATAAGGTAACTTACTGCAGTAGTGGAGAATAATTTGTTGGATAATCACCCACGTTTACAAAGTTTCCTGAAGCTTCAAAATTAGAACCATAAGTAGCGTCAATAGCTTTCATAAACTCATTTGAAATAAAAGCATAGCCTCTTGCGGTTGGATGAAAACCATCTAAAGAAAAAGCACTACCTGTAACCAAATTAGACTCAAGTGTAAAATTTCCACTCGTAATGCCACCATTCGCTAATTCATCAAGCAAAGCATTTGCATCTACCAATGCTAGACCTGCTTGACTAGCAGCTCCTGCGATAATAGCGTTGAACGCAGCAGTAGCAATAGCAATTTCTTCTTGTTCACTAGGCAACAAGACCCATTTATCTTCCATAGGATAACTAATTCCTCTTACATTTACAGGTGCTGGAATACCAGGAACAATTGCTGAAATCGCACTAGAAGCACTTAAAACGACAAGATCAGCACTTGTAGCTTGACGAGCCTTTCCAAAAATAAAACCAAATGCTGTAGCTGTTGGTGCACCCAAAACAGGTGTTAATGCCCCTGTTATTTGTAAAGATCTATCTTCCGCTTTTTCATCAATGATTAATAAAGGGTTTGCTTCCGTTGCAGATAAAAGATTCATTCTATCTGGTTCGCCAAAAGCCGTGAAAATAGCATCTAGTGGCCCGTATAACTGCGCATTTAGCGCTGGTATTTGAGGAACTAAAACTGGCCCTATATCGGCGTCATTGGGGTCTAATTGGTTCCAAACTATAGTTGTGAAATGAGGTACGCTTGTTACTCCTGGAATATTGGCAACGACTCCTTTGGCACCACCAGCTGTTAATGTTGCAATTAAAGCACCATAAGTACCATCAAAACCAACGCCTGGAGCTCCAGAAACAGGGGTAATAGGATTTGTACCATCTCCACCAGATAAGGCATAGCCTAACACATCATTAGCGCCAATCCACAAAGAAAAAAATGTTGGAGACTGCGCCATAGCATCTCCCAACATTGATGCGTTGGCACTAGACGCCATTCTAACAAAAAATGGATTAGCTGTAACTGGATCTGAGAATAATCCTGAAAGATTTCCGTACCCAGGGGCTAATAAGTGAAAACTTTTCGCGCCAGGGACACCCATATTATTAAATGGCCCTGTTGGATTATTCAGAATTATATCGGTTGTAACCGTCACTGGGCCTATCAACGACTCCAAACCAGCTGGTGTCTCACCATCAAAAATAAGCCTAGGGTCTGCTATTCTATTCCCTCCGGCAGCAAGACCACCAAAATTATCATTCGTTAAGGGCTGTGTAAAAACTCCACCGCCTACTAACGCAAATTTTTGAGATAGAATATTAGGCAATGAGTTTTCCTGTGATGCTATAAAAAGCGAGCCATCAGTAAAACCTGCTGTTAGCGAATTCCCTAAAGCAACATAAGTAGAAAAATCGGCAGAACCTGCTGTTAATTCCGGTAATGGCTCAGCTTCAACTATTGGGTCTAAATCTACATCTTCGGGGTCGTTACAATTCGTAAAGAAAAGCAGTGTAGAAGCAAAAAATATGTATTTAAAATTTTTCATGTCAAATATTGATTTGATTTTCTTTTAGTTGTTGATGATCCAAGATACATAGTAAATAGAACCTATGAAACCGGTTCCAAATGCCGTAAAGTATTCGTCTCCTAAGAGGTTGTTGGCACCTACTTTAAAAGTAGATTTAATACTAGGCACAGAATAATTTACCTGTGCATCTACCACATGGAATTCTGGAATTACCCCATTTCCAAACGTAGCCTCCCAATAGTAATCATCGCTAAACCTATAGTTTACGTTGAAACCAAAGTTATCGAACAGTTCAGTATTTCCAAAAGATGCTTTGAACTGATGCTCTGGCGTATTAAACTGTACCTGAAAATCTGGATTCGCTTCTCTATCAAAATCTAGTCGTGTAAACGTATAACTACCACTTAAGTCGTAATTACCCAAAACTTTCATACTCAATCCTAGAGAAGCCCCATAAGAAGCGATATCTGCATCCGAGTTGGTGTAAGCTTGGTAGGTTTTGAAATCCCCATTTTGCAAAGCTGCCAAGGAGAGGGAATTATCCCCTACAGTTCCATATAAAGGAGCAATAACGTTCTCTGGTGAAAGGAAGTCTTGGTATTTATTGTAATACGTACTAAAATCAACAACCAACTTATCCAGTTTTCCACGATATCCTATCTCAAAAGAAGTTACCTGTTCTGGCTGAACTGCATTGGGATTACCAATTTCAATATCGGAAACATCCTGAGATTCTCTAAAGCGTAATACCGAATTTGCAGAGAATGAATTCTGGTAAGCGGCTCTCCCCGTTTGAGTAATGCTTGCTGGCTGACCTAATAACTGGCCTCCACCACTTACGGTATAGTCTCTGGTATAGCGATCTAAATTATCAGGGGCTGCACCAATCAAGATAGCTCTACCTGCATCCAAACCAATAAATAAATCCTGTGTTGTAGGGTTTCTAAAACCGGTCTGTATAGATGCTCTTACGTTATGGTTTCTATTGATGGTGTAACCCGCAGATATCCTAGGCGAAAAGAAACCATCAAAAAACTCTTGCTTGTCATATCGTAACGAACCTGTAAGTTTTACACTTTGCTCTCCGGCCAACTCAATTTTCTTTTGAATCTGCGTATATAATCCAAACTCGTTGTATTGAATAGGACCATCAGTATCTGTATAAATGGTTCCAAAAGAATTTAATCGATATCGTCTGAACGAACCACCTACTTGAATTTCTGCCCAATCGATTAAATGCCCGAGGTTATAATTGGCATCTGAGTGATAATATTGGGAGGCATCCCTAAACTGTGAACCTTGCGAAAGGTCAGGATTTTTTATTACGCGGTCAAAAGCAGATTGAAACTCAGGGCTACCTGGTAAAAACCGTCCAGATTCTGCTACGGCCCTAGCCGATGCGTGCGCCTGTTGCTCCGTTGCCCCACCTAATGTTTGTTGAACAAAAGTACCTGCATATTGTCCAAACCAAGTTGGATCATCTTTCCAAGCCCGGTTAATATTTATTCCAGTAAAGACCATGTCGTAAGAATCACCGGCTTTATCCCCCACCATGTAAGCCCTTACAAAGAAATTGTCATTCCTTATTTCCAGCTTATGTTGTTGTTGAAAGAAATTGCGAATGTTGTAACGGTTGGTACCTTGATAGATAGTATTACCGGTTCCAACTTTACCAACGTAGGACAGTTCCAAATTTTTGCCTTCAATAGGCCTGTAATATAGCCCCCAATCCGACTTTATACTCCTAGCGGTATAATCCGTTAATTCACGCTCATTATACCCAGTTCTACTTACATCTACGGAAGGCAATAAAGCATTAGCACCTGCCGGTAAAAAAAATTCGCCTGTTTCAGGATTGATAGTAGACTCTAAAGTTACCCCTACACTCTTAAGGTTTTGGGAAACTTCATCTCCGTACACATTGATACCGTCATAGTTCAAATCCGCTCGAGTATTACCTGGGTTAAATCTATCAACTTCACTAGTTGCTGCCCAATCGGTACCGTCCAAATACCCAAAATTCCATTTTACGGCAAACTTGTCACTGAATTTATGTGCGGCCCGTATACTAACATCCGTATAAGAGTTTGTCCCTGCGGCCTCTTGTGAGGTAGCGCCTTGTTTAATAGATGCGCTTATCCCCTGAAAATCAAACGGGTTTTTACTACGCATAAAGAGAATTCCGTTGAAAGCGTTGGCACCATACAGTGCGGAAGCCGCTCCTGGCAATAATTCAACACTAAGTACATCCGTTTCGATTAAACCTGCAAGGTTACCAATAGGAAAGTTCAATGCCGGTGTGGAATTATCCATACCATCTACCAATTGCATAAAACGCGTATTAGCAAAGGTGGCAAAACCTCTAGTGTTTACCGATTTAAAGGTTAAACTGTTGGTGTTGACATCAACACCTTTTAAATTTTCCAAACCGCCATAAAAATCTGCCGAAGCGGTATTTTTAATAGCCTCGAGACCCATACGTTCTACCGTTACAGGAGATTCAAAAATACGTTCTGGCGTTCTTGAAGCGGAGATTACCACTTCATCCAAAAAGGTTTTTGCCTCTTGCAGTACCACGGCAAGGGTCTGGTTATTCGCTGTTATGTTCTCACGTTCTTCTGAATACCCTAAACTTGAAATAACCAATTGAAAAGGGGGGACTTCTGAAGTTTCTAAAACAAAATTACCGTCAAAATCGGCAGTCGTACCTATTGTAGTGCCAACAATAACAATATTGGCCGCCGGAATAGGTTGGTTGTTTTCATCAACAACATTTCCACTAATAGTTGTTTGGGAGAATCCAAATACTCCAAACAACATCAATGCTAAAAACTGTATCGTTTTCATTCTTTTATTTGAGTTTAAGTTAGTGGGGACAAGATACAGATAATTTTAAACGCATAATAACAAATTGAAAAAAATTATGCATGCATAGTATTACTATGGTAAAATAACCGCGTTTCTATTGTGAATTTGATAAAACAAAAAGAGACCCACCGGAAGTGGGTCTCTTTTGTAAACATATAGTTAGTAGCCGTATTTTCTTATTCCACCGTAACCGATTTAGCCAGATTTCTTGGCTGATCAACATTACAACCGCGCATTACCGCAATATGGTAGGATAAAAGCTGAAATGGAATAGTCGTCAACAAAGGCGTGAGACTTTCCAAAGTCTCCGGAACTTCAATAACATGATCTGCTAAATCTCTTACTTGCTCATCACCTTCCGTGACAACAGCAATGATTTTACCTTTTCTAGATTTTATTTCCTGAATATTACTTACCACTTTCTCGTAATGTCCCTTTTTTGTAGCAATTACGAAAACAGGCATATGCTCGTCAATCAAAGCAATAGGACCATGTTTCATTTCAGCAGCCGGATAGCCTTCTGCATGAATATAACTTATCTCCTTTAGTTTTAAAGCGCCCTCCAATGCTACAGGGAAATTATACCCTCTACCTAAATAGAGACAATTTGTGGAGTCCTTATATACGTCTGCAATAATTTCTATTAAAGGATTGGATTCTAATGCTTTTTCAACCTTAGTAGGAATCGTCTCCAATTCGGTTAGATATTCATGATATTTACTTTCCGAGAAAACGCCTTTGGCTTTTGCCAATTTTAAGGCAATTAAGGTTAATACCGTAATTTGTGTCGTAAAGGCTTTTGTAGACGCAACACCAATCTCTGGGCCTGCATGCGTATATGCTCCTGCATCTGTCTCTCTTGCAATAGTAGATCCTACCACGTTACATACCCCAAATACAAACGCACCTTTTTCTTTTGCTAATTTAATAGCAGCTAGCGTATCTGCTGTTTCACCTGATTGCGATATGGCAATCAATACATCCTTATCCGTAATTACGGGGTTTCTATATCTAAATTCCGAAGCGTACTCAACTTCCACAGGAATCCTTGCAAGATCCTCAAATATATATTCTGCAACAAGACCTGCATGCCAAGAAGTACCGCATGCCACAATGATAATCCTATTGGCATTAGTGAATTTTTCTAGATTCTGATCTATACCTGCCATTCTAATAAGGCCTTGATCTGCAAGCAACCTTCCTCTATAGGTATCCTTAATAGCTCTTGGTTGTTCATAGATTTCCTTGAGCATAAAGTGCTCGTATCCACCTTTTTCAATTTCCTCAAGATTCATCTGTAGTTCCAAAATCCTTGGATAAGCTACAGCATCATCCTTTATTTTTCTTAGTTTAATCTCTTTACCAAGACGAATAATGGCCATTTCCTCATCTTCCAAATACACCGCATTATTGGTGAATTCAATAAAAGGAGAGGCATCTGAAGCGATAAAAAATTCGCCTTCACCTATACCTATCGCCAACGGACTTCCTAATTTGGCAACAACAATCTCATCTGGTTTTCTTTTATCAAAAACCGCAATAGCATAAGCTCCTACCACTTGATTTAAGGCTATCTGAACAGCTTTACCAAGCATCACACCCTCTGTTTTCTTAACTTCCTCTATAAGATTTACCAAAACCTCGGTATCCGTATCGGAAGAAAAGGTATACCCTCTTTTAGAAAGCTCTTTTTTTATAGATTCGTAATTCTCAATAATTCCGTTATGAATAATGACTAAGTCACCAGAATTAGAATAATGTGGGTGGGAATTCACATCATTAGGCTCTCCATGGGTAGCCCAACGTGTATGACCAATGCCCAAACTTCCTTTTTGCGATATTTCCTTTGCTTTATTTTTTAGGTCTTCTACTTTCCCTTTGGTTTTCGCAAGATTTATTTCGTTTCCATCAAACAAAGCGATACCTGCACTATCATATCCACGATATTCTAACCGTTGTAACCCTTTTATAATAATAGGAAAGGCATCCCTATGTCCAATATATCCTACAATTCCACACATAATTTTATACTGTTTGGTAGTTGTTGTGTTATAAATTCTTACGCAAAAGTAAACCAATACCTAAGAATCAAATTCTTATTCATGATATAGAACGTATATATTCTACAAAGTGATATAAAGAAGAGCTAAAAGTGTATAAATAAGGAACTAATCTACTTTGGTATAAGAAATTTCGAGCTTTAAACGTTTCTCAAAATCCGGGTCTGTATCGGGAATATTACTTCCGTATAGAACGGTACCCAAGGGCGTTAAGACCGAAGTTACCGGAATGAAGCTTTCCTCCCCACTAGATAACATGGCATTTGCTCCCGTAGTGGTAAGAATATTAGTAGTTAATGTAAGGCCCAAAGTTGCATTTTCAGCATCTCGTATTATTATACTATTAATGTGTTCTGTTATTTTAACAGTATATTTTATACCATCATCACCTGACTTTTCTATAACACCGTCGTAGTTAAGATACCTACCGAACAAATTCTCGGAAACACTGCGCTCCGTAGCAGGATTGTATAGTGGCGCATTTGTCTCGGTGTTGTAAAGGTATAGTCTTGGCGGCTCTATAGTCCCACCTACCATATCCAATTGTTCCCTATCTATGTAAAATACCAAATTCGCCTCATTAATAATCCAATTTTCGGCTTTTATTTGATTCACTATATCCAAGCCATTTTCTGGTTCAAATAGATTTATTTCAGTGAATATGCCGGCGCCTCCTTTAACATAAATTCTTGATGCGTTATCCCCTGTATCTAAAGCTTCTGTAATTGCGGAAGGATAGTCATCATTATTTAAAGTATTCACTGCATTTCCGTTAATCGGCGCTAAATTTGCCGCGGAAGAAATTAGGTTGATTCTAAAGTCCTTTTCCAAAATGGCAATGTTATCATCACCTGTACTCTCGGAATCATAAGAATCATGGGTATACGTGAGCACAATATTGGCCTGTCTAAAATCCAATAGCAACATTAGCCCTTCTGGGTCATCGCTGTTAAGCGAAAGGTGAATACCTCTTAGAAACGTAGTAAAGTTAGAGGCAGTGAATAATTCCGAACTGCCTTCTTTATCTAAAATATAATCTTGAAAAAACTGATTATCCAAAGGAACTCGAATCCCAGGATTCAGTTTTTCAAAAGTTAGGGACTCATCGATATCCACTGTCTCTTCGTCGTCCTCTTGTGCTATCAAAATTTCATTATCATCAATCACAAGTTCACCAGATACTTCTGAATCATACAAAACATCCGATACAAAATCTGGAGAAAACTGTTGTGAAGAAAAGTAAGATTGAGCTTCCTGAAAATTAGAATTCGGATCTAAGTCCCTTAAAAAGTAAGTAGAATGCTCTACCTTTAACTTAAAAGGAGCATCTATTGCTCCGTATATACTATCTAGTTCAATTTTCTTTGCAAAATTATTGGCGATAATGGTAACATCATCACTATCATTTTTACCGTCAAGGTTAGCATCTACGCTAGAACTATCCAAGGGATCAGTTCCGGATATACGCTCCGAAGTATTGGAAACTCCGTCTCCATCACTATCGTTCTCAGGGTCATCGGGCGCATCATCAAACTCATCCTCTACACCATCAGCATCCCGATCTCTAGCAGTACCAGAGGGGAAGTATGGTATATAAAGATAAACTTCCTTTACCGTTTCATTCTCTACAATAGTAGTTACAATAGCATCCGCATCAGACTCGTTCTCGGTGTCTTGTGAAAACAGTCCGAATGCTGGGTTGTAGGTTGATAGTTGTAATTGTGTAGTAACACTTCCTTGAGTATTGCCAAAAACAGGATCGTTGTACCTGCCTAATTGATATGACGTCAACTTGTTGGTTCGTACCGCATCAATGTTTCTGTTATACGCAAAAACATCAAACACTTGTTTTTCGGCAGTGAATGCTTCAGCACCAACCAAACCATCACCTATAGTTGTTAAATCTTCTTCGCAAGAGCTAAAAAACCCCATAGTTAGCACCAGACCCAGAACTATGGGAAACATACCTTTTCTAAAAAAATTCATTCAGATTATTTTAAAACTTCTGTGTTATAAAAATTGGCATACGCTTCCTCAAACTCTTGAACTGGAACGTATGGCAACACTGGTTTCTGTAGGTTGGCTATATGTGAATTTAATTCCTCTGGAATATCTTCGGAGGCTAAAATAACTGCATCTGAAAAATCCACAGCTACTTTTAACAAATTATTATAATTAGGAGTTGCCAAAGAGCTAATATCTTCCGCCGGAATACCATCAAAAGTAATTTTTTTAACCATGTCCTTATCCAGCTCACCTTCAAAGGTTTTACCATAAACGGAGATAACTATCTTACTATCTGCGAAAAGAGGCTCATCCGCATAATATTTTTTAAGATACAAAGGCAATAAGCTTGCCATCCAACCGTGAACATGAATAATATCTGGTGACCAGTTTAATTTTTTCACAGTCTCCATAACTCCTTTAGCAAAAAAGATTGCCCGTTGATCGTTATCTGGAAATAAGCTACCATCTTTATCAGTGAAAGTTGCTTTTCTTTTAAAATATTCCTCGTTATCAATAAAGTAAACTTGGATACGTTCTTTAGGAATAGATGCCACTTTAATGATTAATGGCATATCCATATCGTTGATAACCAAATTCATCCCAGACAATCTAATAACTTCATGAAGTTGATGTCTCCTTTCGTTAATGTTACCATATTTAGGCATAAAAATCCTGATTTGACCACCATTGCTGTTGACCATTTTAGGAGTTTCGTAGGACATTAAGGAAACTTCGTTTTCTGGTAGATAAGGCACTAATTCAGAAGATACAAACAATATCTTTTTACCATTCATAAAAGTTATTTTTTATTTTTCGCTCAAACGCAGGTGCAAAACTACAAAAAATATAGGTATTAGCAGTATTTATAGTAAGTTTGCTCGCCAATTTCAATTTTACATGTTAGCAATCCAGACAAAAAAAGCGCTTATAAAAAAGCTTCAAAGCTTACCAAATAATAAGCATCTTGGTTTAGTCCCTACTATGGGCGCACTGCATCAAGGCCATGCTTCTTTGATTAAAAAATCGGTACAAGAAAATAGTCATACTGTCGTTAGTGTTTTTGTGAATCCTACACAATTTAACAACACAGAAGACCTTGAAAAGTACCCTAAAACACTAGATGCGGACGTCAGTCTTATCAAAGAAATAAATCCTGAGATAATTGTATTTACACCCACGGCAAAAGAAGTATATGATACCGGCATCCATGCAAAAATCTATGATTTCAATGGGTTAGACAAGGTTATGGAAGGAGCATTTAGAGAAGGACACTTTAATGGCGTTGGGACTATTGTAGAAGCCTTGCTCACGTTAATAAAACCAAACAAGGCTTACTTTGGCGAGAAGGACTTTCAGCAATTGCGCATTATACAAAAGCTGACAGAAATTCAAAAAATACCGATTGAAATTGTTGGCTGTCCTATCGTGCGTGAAGCCCATGGTTTGGCCATGAGTTCCAGAAATGAAAGGTTGGATCCTATTTTACGACAAAAAGCTGGGTTTATATACGAAACCTTGCACACTGCCAAACAAAAATTTGGCACGGAAAATGCAGCTAATATTAAAGAATTGGTAACAGTTAAGTTTGCAAAGCATCCCGATTTTAAACTTGAATATTTTGAAATAACGGATGTAACCACCTTAACTCCTATCAAAGAAAAAATAAACAACACAAAATATAGAGCATTCATTGCAGTTTTTGCAGATGGCATAAGGCTAATAGACAATGTAGCGCTCAATTAATTACTTTTGTACTATGCAAATAGAGGTAGTAAAATCTAAAATACATCGGGTAAAGGTTACCGGGGCCGACTTAAATTACATCGGCAGCATTACCATTGACGAAGATTTAATGGATGCAGCAAATATAATACAAGGAGAAAAAGTACAAATAGTAAATAACAACAATGGAGAACGGTTAGAAACCTACGCTATACCTGGACCACGTGGTAGTGGCGAAATCACCTTAAACGGGGCCGCCTCTAGAAAAGTAGCTGTTGGAGATACACTTATACTCATCTGCTATGCCAGAATGGATATTGAAAAGGCTAAACAATTTAACCCATCACTAGTATTTCCCAACGAAGAGAATAACCTGTTGACTTAGTTTAATTAACTTGGTCGTGATTTAGTCCAAACTCAAAATAGATTTTGTCCAATTCCCTGAAAAAAATATTAAAAACCGCACTTCCGATAGCTATTGGTGCTTTTCTGGTACTTTATTGGTATTTTAAGACAGCGCCGTCCGATAGGGAGCAGATTGTTTTTTATATCAAGGAAGCAGATATTTTTTGGGTAACCTTATCCTTAATACTTGGTCTACTAGGTCATATTTCCAGAGCAATACGTTGGAATTATCTCTTGGAACCCTTGGGGTATAAGCCAAAACTCATCAATAATGTTTTGATGATTTTTATGGCGTATTTGGCAAATTTAGGAGTTCCGAGAACAGGTGAAATTCTTAGAGCAACAGCACTTAGGGGCTACGAAGGAGTTCCTTTTGAGAAAGGCTTTGGAACTATTGTCACAGAGCGGGTCATCGACCTTTTTATGTTACTAACCGTAGTAATCATAGCACTTTTACTGCAAACCGATATCATTATTACCTTTTTTAAAGACCGAGGACTTAATCTAAATGGAATATTCCTACTTCTAGGAATTGGCATTCTAGGTTTTCTATTTTTTGTTCTTTTTATCAGAAAATCCAATTCTAAAATAGCGCTAAAAATCAAAGCTTTTGTAAAAGGCTTGTTGGATGGCGTTTTCAGTATTTTCAAAATGAAACGAAAGTGGTCATTTGTCTTCCATACCATATTCATTTGGGCATGCTACATTGGAATGATGTGGGTCATTAAATTTACAGTGCCAGCAACGGCAGACCTGTCTTTGAGCGAGATATTGGTAGCCTTTGTTTTTGGGGCTTTTGCCATGGCAACCACAAATGGGGGCGTTGGGCTTTTCCCTATATTGGTAAGTAAAGCTTTGGGCTTATTTGGAATTAACGAAGTGTCCGGAGATGCTTTTGGATGGATCATGTGGATAGCACAAACATTCATGGTCATTATTTTTGGTGCAATATCTTTTCTGCTATTACCGTTATTGAACAGAAACAAACAGTAGCCTAACTGTTGAAATCTGTACCATGCGCAACTTTTTATTCCTTACTATATTTTTTTTAGCCCTCTCTACATACGCCCAAACCACACAAGAGATCTTTGAATCCTTCAAACTTCAAGAACGACGGGATGTTCACTATTTTTTTCCCGAAAATCTTGATGAGACCAAAAAATACCCTCTAATTATAGTACTAGACGCTGAATATCTTTTTGAGCAAGTAGTGGCCACCTCTAAATTCTATAGTCTTTTCCACGGCGCCCCAGAAAGTATTGTAGTAGGTATAAACCAAAGCAAAAATGATCTGCGATTCGAGGATTGTGCCTTTGATTCTGAAAATGGATTGCCGGAGGAAAAAGCGAAGAAATTTTTTGAGTTTTTAGGTATGGAAATGATTCCATACCTAGACTTAAATTATAATACGGCACCTTTCAAAATGATAGTTGGGTATGACATAACTGCGAATTTTCAAAACTATTGGCTGTTTAAAGATCAATCCCTTTTCAATGCCTATGTAAGCATCTCGCCTACTTTGGCACCAGAAATGGAAAACCGTTTACCAAGCCGTTTGGGTAGTTTTGACAAGCAAATTTTCTACCAGCTTATCTTGGAAGGTGAGAAAACTAAAAGTACCGATGCGATAATGGCTATGAACAAAGAGATCAAGGTAATTGACAAAGAAAGCTTACACTACTTTTTTGACACCTATCCAGATGCAGACCATATTTCAGTTGCGACCTATGGCATAGGAAAAGCTTTTGATAATATTTTTGGCATGTTCAAACCTATAAGTCCAACTGAATATAGAACTCAGATATTGACCTCAGAAGAACCCGCTTTTAACTATCTAGAAAAGAAATATAAAGATATTGAGGACCTATTTGGTTTTAGTAAACCTGTAGCGTTGAACGATATCATGGCCATTTATGCAGCTAGCAGGAAAAAGGAAGATTACGAGTCCTTAAAACCACTTTCCGATCTATGCAAGAAGCAATATCCAGACACTATGCTTGGATTTTATTTCGAAGGCGAATATTACGAACAAATGGGAGAGCCTAAAAAAGCAATGAAAACTTTTGAAAAATCGTTCCAAATGGAAGAGATAGATTTCCTTACCAAAGACTTGGCACTTGAAAAAATAGATGCCATAAAAGCCGATTTTGGTTTTTAAGACCACCCAAATCCTACCCCAAATCTTAACACCTACCGCTTATGATAAAAATCGACTCCAAGTACTTCATCGTCTCAGGCATCTTGTTTACTTATTTTGGACTAAAAGGGGAATTTATCTTGGTCTATAATGGGCTTTCACTTCTTATGGCATTTGCCTCCTTTTTTATAGCCTTTAGCGAATTTAACAATAGTGAGTCCGAAAATTAGTAATCCTTTATAAGGATCTGGTATCGGCAATTTTGAAACTTCTTGCTACCTTTAACCCAAACGGGGAATACTAAAGATGGCCAAGACAAAAACATCATTTTTTTGCCAAAACTGTGGCACGCAACATGCCAAGTGGGTGGGACAATGTACCGCATGTAAACAATGGAACACGGTTGTAGAAGAAGTTGTTCAAAAAGAGGATAAGGTACGTTGGAAAACACCGACCAACACCGCAAAAAAAGTTTCTAAACCCTTGTTAGTAAATGAGATAAGCACAGAGAAAGAGCTGCGTTTAGACACCTATAACCTAGAGTTTAATCGGGTTCTTGGTGGCGGTTTGGTTCCAGGGGCATTAGTACTTATAGGTGGTGAGCCTGGTGTTGGCAAAAGCACCTTGCTTTTACAGATTGCGTTACAATTACCATACAAAACGCTCTACGTCTCTGGGGAAGAAAGTCAAAAGCAAATAAAGATGCGTGCTGATCGCATTCATCCCAACAGCCAAACTTGCTTTATCCTTACCGAAACCAAAACACAGAATATTTTTAAACAGATAGAAGTCACCGAACCGGATATTGTGGTAATCGATTCTATTCAAACCTTGCACTCAGACCATATAGAATCGGCTGCAGGAAGTATTTCTCAAATTCGGGAATGTACGGCTGAGCTCATAAAGTTTGCCAAGGAGACCAATACCCCAGTACTCCTTATTGGCCACATTACAAAAGACGGCTCGATCGCAGGCCCGAAGATTTTAGAACACATGGTGGATACCGTTTTACAGTTTGAAGGCGACCGCAACTACGTATATAGAATCTTAAGGTCATTAAAGAACCGCTTTGGTTCCACCGCCGAACTGGGTATTTATGAAATGCAAGGAAATGGATTAAGACAAGTAAACAATCCTTCCGAAGTACTAATATCTAAGAATGACGAAGGCCTTAGTGGAACTGCTATTGCCTCTACGGTAGAAGGAATGCGACCACTTCTGATTGAAATTCAAGCACTGGTAAGCACCGCTGTTTATGGAACTCCACAACGCTCCACAACGGGGTACAATGCCAAAAGATTAAACATGTTATTGGCAGTGCTTGAAAAACGCGCCGGATTCCGACTTGCAGCAAAAGATGTCTTCTTGAATATTACTGGGGGCATCTCTGTTGATGACCCAGCTATTGACTTGGCGGTCATCGCTGCAATACTATCTAGTAACGAGGACATCCCTATAGAAAAAGGTATATGCTTCGCTGCAGAAGTGGGATTAGCTGGAGAGGTTAGACCCGTACAACGTGTTGATCAACGTATCATGGAAGCTGAAAAATTGGGCTATACCACTATCATCGTATCCAAGAATAATAAAATAGGACTCAAAAACACTAAAATAAAGGTGTTGATGGCAACCAAAATAGAAGATGTTGTCCGTAATTTATTTGGCTAACGTTTATCTCTCATAATTCTGGCTCCGACCATGATGATAATGATAACTGCAACAATCAGTAGAATTTGACCAAAACCTACTTTAAGAAATATAAGCTTCTCCATTTTATGGCGCTGGATTAGGAATTTGATTGTGAATAATTTCAATACCCTTTAAAACTTCTTCTGAAAGTTCTACATCAATACTCAAAATGTTTTCTTTCAACTGTTTTAAAGACGTTGCTCCAATAATATTACTGGTAACAAAAGGTCTAGTATTTACAAAAGCAAGCGACATCTGAGCTAAAGACAAATCGTTTGCCTGGGCCAATTCATAGTATTGCTGGGTAGCTTGAGTAGCTATTTCTCCAATATATCTGCTAAAGTTGGGGAATAAAGAGATTCTAGACCCTTCCGGCATCCTTCCTCCTAAATATTTACCACTCAGGGCTCCAAACCCTAATGGAGAGTAGGCCAACAAACCAATTTTTTCACGCAAAGAAATCTCGGAAAGACCAACTTCAAAAAGTCGATTCAGAAGACTGTACGGATTTTGTATGGTAATACTTCTTGGCAAAGTAGCATGTACTTTACTCTCCTCAAGGTATCGCATAGTTCCCCAAGGGGTTTCATTTGAGATACCTACATGTCTTATCTTACCTTCACGTACTAAATCGCGTAATGTTTCTAAAACCTGATGAACGTTATCCTCCCAATGATCGGAAATGTCATGCTCATACCCACGTTTACCAAAATAGTTCGTATTCCTTTCCGGCCAGTGTAATTGGTATAAATCTATATAGTCTGTTTGTAATCGCTCCAAACTACCTTCAACGGCATTTATAATAGACTCCCTTGAAAAACCAGTGGTACGTATAAATTTAGTGTAGTCCCCGTTGCCCGCGATTTTAGAGGCCAAAACAACTTTATCCCTATTACCGTTCTTTTTAAACCAGCTACCAATAATATTTTCTGTATGACCATACCGATCCGCATGTGCCGGTACTGGATACAGTTCTGCCGTATCAAAAAAATTAACTCCTTGCTCCAAGGCATAATCCATCTGTTGGTGTCCTTCTTCCTCTGTGTTTTGTTTGCCCCAAGTCATGGTGCCAAGGCAAATTTTACTTACTTCAATACTCGTGTGTGGAAGGTGAGTGTACTTCATACTATTTGGAAATTATCAATTTTTAAACCAGCAAAATTACTAAATAAAATATCTATTTTGGACTGCAATCCATAATTACGATATCCTAAAATGCTATGGTGCTATATTGGTCAACAATAGGACCTGAGGAAACACTGTAACTCCTGTATTTACAGAAATAGACATCATCTCCTGAATGTTATAAATAAAGGTTCCCAATAGTACATCCATACGCTCATCATTGTTAAAATCTCCTACTTCCATTGTAAGCCAATTTCCATGAATAGGAACTTCCATATACGTTGGGGTAAAATCTAAATTCCCATTATTTCTCAAATAAACAATACTCTCCTTGGCAATTCGATTTTCGGTATATTCAGAATAGAGCGCAGCACCGATGATGTCTAAATCTCCATCATTATCAAAATCTCTAGCCATAGCTTTACCACAATCATACATGGGATAGAAAAACGATTCGTTAAACACATCTTTACCATCATTAAGAAAAATTCGGATACCGTGGTAGGGTTTATCTAATGGTGAATAATCTCTATTATCACCATTGGACACCAAAATATCTTGATGGCCGTCTGCATTAAAATCCGCCAATTCAAAATAACTAGTTCCATTTACGGCATCAAAACTCAATATCGTTTTTTCCTCAAAGGAGTTGTCCCCGGTATTGTAATAAATAACTATTTGTTCCCTAGCTTGGGTCATTAGCGCTACAATATCCGGTTTACCGTCTTTGTTAAAGTCGTTTATTTCTACTTTTCTGGTTCCCGGAAGTGTATTCAGCACTCGTTCTTTTGAAGAATCAAAATTATCGAACCAAGAAAGCTTACCACCATAATGTCCAAAACTACAGAGTACCAAGTCCTGTTTTCCATCAGCATTTAGGTCTTCTGTCACAAAATTTACCGGACGTTTTAAATTTGAAAATAGAGTTTCTCCACCTGTCCCAGAAATTCCTTCCATACGATACAGATTACCCAATGACTGATCTGAAGGCGAAAGTTTCCCCACGGTTAGAAGCAATGGGTTTCCCTGGGCATCAAAATCTAAATGTGAAGCCGGACTATCCAAGGTATATGTATTTAGCATATTACCATTATTATCTAGCACATAAAGGTTTTTATAATCTCCAATGTATAACTTAGAGGAAGATGCATCATAACGCAAAAGACTTACTTGAGGTAGTTTAGAATCACCAATATTAATCGTCTGAGCCTTAAAGGGAAATATAGCTTCTGAAACTTCCTTGCTTCTAACCACAGTAGGTAATTTCTTAGGAGCATTTTCTAAATAGTACTCCTTTACCAAGCTCCAGTCTTCTTTTGAAATTAAGGGATAATCTGGATACACTTTTAATTCGCGTACAAGTTTGGCTTCTTGGGCTTCCATATCCGAATCCCATGTTTTACCGTCAATCTTGAGTCCTAGTCTCAAGCCCATATTAGGAAGTACACTATTTTTCCAAGTTGCTATATCCAAAGATTTAGGGTCTGGTAATTTATGACAAGTTGCACAATAGATAGATGCCAACTTTTTTCCTTGATTATCAGGTTCAGATTGTGAACGCAACAAGACGTACTCCTTTGAGGCGTTGCTTTGTGCAAAAAAACAAAGAACGATTAGCAAAGGAAAACTAAGAAGAAGAAATTTTTTGGACATAACATAAATATTAATCAACCTCAACTAAGATAGGACAGTGATCGCTGTGTTTAGCTTCCGATAAGATAATGGAACGCTTCAACCTGTCCCCCAAAGTTTCGGCTACCATTGCGTAATCCAACCGCCAACCCTTGTTATTATTTCTTGCGTTGGCGCGGTAACTCCACCAAGTATAATTCTCGGCCTCCTTGTTAAAGTGCCTAAAACTGTCTATAAATCCACTTTTCATCAAATTGCCGAGCCATTCACGTTCTACAGGTAAAAAACCGGAGACATTTTTAAGTCCTACAGGGTTATGTATATCTATGGTTTCATGGCAAATATTAAAATCTCCCAAAACAATAAGGTTTGGTCGGTCCATTTTCAAGTCATCAAAATATCCTTGAATTTCATCCATATAATTCAGCTTAAACTCTAGCCTATTTATATTAGTCCCCGAAGGAAGATACATACTCATAACAGATACATCCCCAAAATCTGCGCGGATATTTCGTCCTTCAAAATCCATGGTTTTTATTCCAGTTCCAAACTCAATATGATCTGGTTTCTTTTTAGATAGAATCGCAACACCACTATACCCTTTTTTTTGCGCACTATACCAGTAGGTATTGGGGTAGCCTGCGGCTTCAAAAACAGACAGGTCTAGTTGATCCTCCTGTGCCTTTATTTCCTGTAAACAAACTACGTCAGGATCTACGATTTGTAACCAATCCAGAAATCCCTTTTTCAAGGCTGCGCGTATTCCGTTTACGTTATATGATACTATTTTCACGGCTTGCTATTTTTTATCGAAAATAAGCATTGTTCACTTTTTAAACTATGAATAGGGAAATATATATACGAAATAGTATCTCTTATAATCTGTATTCATATACCATAAGCTTATCCTAATATTGAAGTCGCTAATTCGACAAACGGCAAGAATTGATACGATATTTGTCCTATATTACACAAAAAAATAAGCGACCGTTCCTATGAAAAAAATAAGATTACTATTTGGTTTGTTGTTTCTATCTCTTGGCTGTATTAATGCACAAGATTCAATAAATCTGAAAATTAACAAAAATGAGGTAAAATGGAATTTGCTTAATCTCGTAGCTTTTAAATATTTGGATGCTTCTTATGAACGAATTATAGATGAAGAATCCTCTTTTGGCGTTGCCGGACTTATTAATCTAGGGGAAGAATACGATACGTATGATTATCTAAGGGAATTTTCCATTACGCCCTATTACCGCAGGTATTTCTCCAAAGGATACGCAAAGGGTTTTTTTGTAGAGGGCTTTGGCATGTTAAACCAACATGCTGATGAGATCTCATCAAATTTTGATGAAACTACACAAGACTTCACTTACAACACAGAAAAATATACAGATTTTGCCATTGGCGTTTCTGTTGGGGGAAAATTCATTTCAAAAAGAGGTTTTGTAGCTGAGGTATATGGTGGTATTGGGCGTAACTTACTAAATTCTGATAACCCAGTAGATGTAGTTGGTCGCGGTGGCATCTCGCTAGGCTTTCGCTTTTAATCCTTACTTTTGAGAGCTTACTTTAAGGGCATGAAGTCGTATTCATTTTTATTATTTTTTTTGTTTATTTCGTACTATGGTTGGACCCAAAAACCGGTAAACAAAGATAGCGTTACCCAACTGGACGAGGTTATATTGCTGGATGCGATCAAAAAGAAAAACGCAGTAGGTATAATTCCATCAGAAATTATAGCTGCACGTACTTTTCAAAATTACAGCCCAGTTTCCATGGTGCCTGCCATGAATCAAATTCCTGGTGTTTATGTCTTTTCGGGGGCACTGAATACCAATAGGATTACGATCAGAGGTATTGGGGCTAGAACACTTTTTGGAACTGATAAACTACGTATGTATTATGGAGATATTCCTGTTACAGATGGATCAGGATTTTCGACTATAGAAGCATTTGACTTAGAAAACCTTAGTCAAATAGAGGTTATTAAAGGACCTAAAGCAAGTACTTATGGAGCTAATTTAGGGGGTGCTATAATTTTAGGACCAAAAGAAGCCTTGGGCGTTTCTACAAATTTCTCCAATAATCTCACTTTGGGCTCCTTCGGCCTTTTGAAAAATAACCTATCCTTTAACCATTATGACGGCAAACTACGATTGGGATTGCAATACGGTCATCTAGAAACAAATGGCTACCGAGAGAATAGTACTTTTGAACGCGATGGTCTGCTTCTGAATACTTCATACCAAATTAACAAGAAGAACAATATCTCTCTGCTGATAAACCATATAGATTTTACAGCACAAATACCAAGTTCCTTAGGCGCAACCGCTTTTGCTGAAGACCCGCAACAAGCTACCTTTACATGGAGAGCATCTCAGGGTTTTGAAGCCAATAACTACACTTTAGTAGGGCTTAACCTTGGACATCGATTTAATGATAGTTTTCAAAATTCTACCAGTGTATTTTATACCTATTTAGACAAAGAAGAAGCAAGGCCTTTTGGTATTTTAGAGGAAATCACCAAAGGATACGGACTCAGAACCCACTTTTCAGGAACATTTGACTTTAATGAGCGGTCCAGTCGGTATACCTTTGGAGGTGAACTCTTTAAAGACGAATACGATTGGGACGAATTTGAAAATCTATATGAAGAAAACAACGGTAACGGGAGTGTAAA
>RCNB010000098.1_pt1 | contig 59996 bp, 59 predicted proteins | sample 2041321 | NCBI WGS metagenome assembly RCNB01 (sample SAMN09708232, study PRJNA481090) | Marine sediment metagenome, whole genome shotgun sequencing project.
ATTGCTGCAGCGACAAGGCAGTGGCTCAAGAGTTGTATTTGTATACTACGATTGGGCTACAACGAAGTCGATGTTGTGAGATTGGCCTTATAATTAGGATGCCTAGGTTATTTACGATTCAAGATTGCTGTGGCGACAAGGCAGTGGCTTATGAGCTGTAGTGAACTACTGCAAATGGGCCACAACGATGCTGATGCAGTGATATCGACCTGCCCGAAGAGTAAAAACGGCTGATTAAGGTATACACAAATATGATAATTTTGTTTTAGTGAAAATGGATGAAACTCGCAGCCATTTTTTGGGTAACAGAGATGTGAGCTGGACTATTTAAGGGCCAAGATTGCTGCAACGGCAAGGCAGTGGCCCATGAGTTGTATTTGTATACTACGATTGGGCTACAACGAAGTCGATGTTGTGAGATTGGCCCTTAAATAGTCCAGCTCAGAAGTATTTGTCCATTTGTCTGTATTGTATAGCCTCCGCAATATGCAAGGGAAGAATATCCACCTCCCCGCTCAAATCTGCGATCGTTCGTGCCACTTTCAGAACACGGGTGTAGGCCCTGGCGCTAAATCCCAGGCGATCGACGGCCATTTCCAGAAGCCTCTCCCCCTCATCATTAATTGGACAAAACATTTTCAAATCCCGCGTTTCCATTTCGGCATTGCTGTATATCCCTCTTCCTGCAAACCGCTTATGCTGTACGGCTTTGGCTTTCGCAACCCTCTCTCTAATCACACATGATCTTTCCCCCTCAACTTTAGAGATGATATCCTGGAACTCGACTTTAGGCACTTCGATCTGGATATCGATCCTATCGAGTAAAGGTTTGGACAATTTGGAATAATACCGGGTTTGCAGGCTGTCTGAAAACTCCACATCATCATAGGGATTCATCGCCGCCACCAGCATAAAAGAGGAAGGGTAAGAAACACTCATCAAAGCTCTAGAGATGGTCACCCTTCTGTCCTCCAATGGTTGCCTCAAATCTTCGAGCACACCTTTGCGAAACTCAGGTAGCTCATCTAGAAACAACACACCATTGTGGGCCAGGCTGACTTCTCCTGGCCGTGGGATGGAACCTCCCCCGATCAATCCAGCATCCGAGATAGTGTGATGAGGAGACCGGAAAGGTCTTTCACCCACGGCTCCTCTGTCCTTCAACAGACCGGCAACACTGTAGATTTGCGTGACCTGTATGATTTCCTCGAAGGTCATAGGCGGCAAAATGGTGGAAAGTCGTTTAGCCAACATGGTTTTCCCTGCTCCTGGAGGCCCGATCAAAAGAACATTGTGCGATCCGGCAGCAACGACTTCCAGAGCTCTTTTGGCATGTTGTTGTCCTTTTATTTCGTGAAAATCCACCTCGTATGCCACGTCTGGAAAAAGCTCAGAGAATAAATATTTTTTGGGTGAAACCGGGGGTTCCGCGCCACTCAATAACTTCACAACCTGGACCAAGTTATCCAAACTGAAAATGTCCATGCCCTGAACGAGTGCGGCTTCCCGTCCATTCTCTTTGGGAATGACAATGCCTTTGAATCCCATTTCTTTGGCAAGCACTGTGGAAGAAAGAACTCCTTTGACTGGCTTCAGCCTCCCATCCAACGCCAGCTCCCCGAGGAATAAAAAATCGCAAAGGCTCTCTTTGCGAAAAAGGTCGTATGAAGCAAGGATACCTAAAGATATAGGAAGATCATAGGCAGAGCCCTCCTTTTTCCTGTCTGCAGGTGCAAGATTCACAATGATTTTTCGAGGAGGAAAACCATAACCGCAATTTTTAAGAGCTGCCCGGATCCTTTCCTTGCTCTCCCTGATGGCCGTATCGGGCAGGCCGACAGTTATGAACGTGGGAAGCCCCAGGGAAACATCGACCTCTACCTCAACAAGATACGCTTCGATACCATGAAGCGACGCACTGGAGACTTTGAACAGCATAAGACCCACCATATAAAGACGACAAGACCGCTTGATTTATGTCACTGGATGGGAGGATAACGGATGTATTATTTGCTTTCGGTAAAATCTTTGGCTAGATTTTCCAGCTCCTTCTCGATATCCTTTTGGGTCTTGAATTTAATCTTCGTGACACGGAGGGGAACACCTTTTTCCTTGGCAACAAACTTGATTTCATCTTTTTTCTCAGGTGCTTCTTTTTCCTCTTCCTTCCTCTTCTTCAATCGTTCCTTACCGCCGATTTTTCTTTCGTCCTCTCTAATCTTTTTTTTCACTACGGGAATGGCCAATTTGGTGATCTCTTTGAGCGTCTCAAAAACGCCTTGTCCTTTGACGGCGCAGGTTTCTATATACGGAAATCCGCTGGGATTCAGGAGATTATTGAAGGTTTCTACGGGAATTAAATTATCCAAATCGCGTTTATTGTATTGAAAGACAAGCGGGATAAAGTTTAAATCAACGCTGTGCTCCAGGAGATTCCTTCGAAGCCCATCGAAACTCTCCAAATTGGCATCGAGAAGAGGAATTTGGGAATCCGCCACAAATACGATCCCATCGACCCCTTTTAAAACGCTCCTCCGGGAGGCCGCGAAAAAAACTTGTCCTGGAACGGTCATGAGTTGCAGATGGATTTTAAAATTATCAACGATACCAGCTTTGATCGGAAGCAAATCAAAAAACAACGTTCTTTCGGTATCGGTTTCTAGACAGATCAGCTCGCCCCGGAAATCAGCATCCATGTTTGTGTATATGTAACGTAGGTTTGTGGTTTTACCGCTTAATCCTGGTCCATAATAAACGATTTTTATTGAAAGATTTCCCGTAGCGTAGTTTATAAAGGCCATTAGCTTTTTTTAACCGATCTTTCTGGATTATTTTTTAACACAATCATTTCTTTCCGTCAATCCTGTCTCCAGGCTAAATACAAGTGCAAAGAAATCGAGACTCTGCTCAACTATTTAGTCAAATAAGATTCCATTAAGATGAACATTATACCAGAGTTTGATTAAAGATTATCAAACATTTTTTTGTATTTATCCACAACCTTTGGCCAGGAATAGTTTTCTTTTACATATTCACATCCATTATTTCCCAAGACTTCTCTCAGTCTTTTATCATTTAAAAATAGGTTCAAATCAGCTTCGAACTCTTGATAATCAGCGTAATATAAGCCACCTTTTCCTTTTATGCAATGCTGTTTGAGTGGGTCTGTTTTTTCCTGAACGAAAATCGGGGTTTGGACGGCCATGGACTCAAGCGCTGCCATGCAAAGGCTTTCAAAATACGAAGGATGGATCGTCACCAGCGCACCACGCATGGCTGCGTTTTTATCTTCCGGTGAAACAAATCCCAAGCACCTTATTCCTGGATGAGGAGGCAATTCCATCAGTAATTTTCCGATCAGCACCAACTTCAGGTTTGGATTTTGGCGGTAGTATCTGAGGAAATATTCTATAAGCTCGCCACAACCCTTTCCTGGTTCTATACGACCGGCATAAAGCATGTATGGAGCCGATATCCTGTGTCTCTGGAAAAACTCGTGCGTATCCGGTTCCTTCGGTACATCCACCCCAACCCCGACAATCTCTTGATATTTATCCTCAAAGGAAAACTGACGGCTGAGCATATCTTTCTCTGAGGCTGTGTTGAACATGAATGCATCCGGAGCGGAAAAAACCTCCTTCATGATATCCAAGTGTATAGCCGGCTCATCATGAGCTGTGGGAACCAGGACTTTCTCCCCTTGGATTCTTTTCAATCCCCAATAGGTGTTGTAGTACAGGTAGGTAAAAAAGATGAAAAAATCATGTTCCTTTTCTTGTTTTTCCAGAGCGTCCAGGAGCGTGGGGCTGGACGGCCCCTGTTTTTCCATCCATTCCCATTCATCCTTTTGGGTATGATCGTTAAAGAAAATCCAGTCTGAGAATTTATTGAACGACTGGATTTCCCGTTCCCGATCCACCAAAAACCGCTTGATATGGACACCGTTCAGTATAGACTCCCCTGGGGAATATTCATTTTTCCATGTTACATAATCCTTCGCTGTTGTGGTGTAAACCGTGCAGTCATATCCCGCTTCAACCATTTTTTCCGCAATCTGCCGGCAGTGAAGCTCTGATCCTCCCATGACCTCTTTGCCGTACCGCTGAACCACAAATGCTAGCTTCACTTTTTCAACTCACCAATCATCCGAAGCAAAATTTCTTGTTTGTCTATATTTTTAAACCTCTCCAGTCTTTGTTGTTGTCCCAGGATGATATCCTGTCTCAATTTTTCCTGACGCGCCACAACATCGATCAGCTCAGCAACGTAATCCACCTTTTTGTGCTTGATCAGGACTCCAGCTCCATCCAAGGTGAAAGGAACCGCCGTGCAATCGTAGGCAATGATCGGAAGGTTGAATACCATGCTTTCTATAAAGGGCAACCCGAATCCTTCATGTTCGCTCAATGACAGAAAAACATCCGCAGCCTTGTACAGAGAAAACAACTCATCATCGGGGATATGGCCAGTAAAACATATCTCCTCTGGTTTCAGATAAAACTCATCAGCTAATCGGACCAGGCTTTTATAATATTGGGGAAGGGAAGATGTTTTCCCTACCACGATTAAACGCACGAGGGGAGATATATATTTTTTAAAATAAAATATAACACGGATGAGATCGTCGATCTTTTTGTTCGGAACGATTCGTCCCACGAATAAAACATTAGTCCGATCATCCCGGAACAATTCGTACATAAAATGATTCATGGGCCGACTGTATTTATTGAAATCCACAAAAAGTGGAAAGACCTCGGTTTTTGTGTATCCGACCTGAACAAGTTCCTGACGATTAAATTCTGAATCGGCAAGTGCCATTCTCACATGAGGCACCAAAGATGTCAGTTCTTCTCGCCCAACACGGGAGATGCGCGCCATTTCCGGGCTGAATCCTTCGAAGAATTCATGTGGTGTGAGGTTGTGATATAGAATGACTCTGCGGGATGGCAACTCCGCAAATACTGCAGTTAAAGGCGAGGGAAGGGCATAATGGAGGATGGTTACATCTAAAGGATCAGGCTTGCCGTAAGAGGAAAACAGTTTACATGCGTCTTCTAGCCCCAAGTCTCTGGTCAAACAATAAATGTCTGAATCAAATCCTTGAGAGAGAAAAAACTCTTTCATATGAAAAGCTGTATCCCCAATCGCATCCCCCCGATGAAAGGCTGGGACAAGCTGGTCAACTCTCATTTTTTTGCCACCTTTTGGATATGATCGAGCAGGAGGGTGCTCACATTTTCCCTGCTGAATTTTTCGAGAGCTTTTTTCTGGGATAGGACTATCTTTTCTTTAAAAACCTTATCCTTGTGCAGCTTATCCAGGAGGGCTGCTGTCTTAGAAAAATCTTTTTCGTGAACGAGGATCCCTCCCCCGTTCATGGTCTCCTCGATGGCTCCTGCTGCATAAGCCACCACAGGAAGTCCCAGATAATAAGATTCGACAAGAGGAACGCCAAACCCTTCATGCTCACTCATACTCAAGTACACATCAGCCAACTGAAAACACGCAAGGAGCTCAGCAAAATCCACCCGTCCGGGAAAATGGACATCGGACAAATCTAACTCCTCCACAAGCCTTTTGAGGGCCGCAAAATAACGTTCCATTCCTCTGAAATCACCCACGAGAAGAAGCTGGGAATCGAGATTGAAATATTTTTTGTAAAAATGGAAGGTTTTGATCACGTCCTCGAATTTTTTGTTCGGGATCACTCGGCCTACGAAAAGTACAGTGAATTTCCCGTTGTCGTATATATGCCGGACCACAGGATCTTGTTTACCATTGAATTTGGAATAATCAATCAACAGGGGAAGGACTCCTGTATTTGCATATCCCAGCGACTCCAGTTCTTTGCGATTGAATTCTGAATCACCGAGCGCAAGATCTACTTTATCCACAAAAAGCTTGATCTCCAAACGACCTTTATAACATTCGCGACTCAGAATCCGATGGTTGTCCAAGAAGAATTTGTAGGGAGTGATGTTGTGGTAAATCATGATCCTTTTATCTGGGATTCGGAAGAACATCTTCGAAACAGGGGAACCTATCGAAAAATGGAATATCACAACATTGGAAGGAGAGCTAAATTTCGTGTATTCCTTGAAATCCTTTGCGTATTTCGCCATGCGGGGTTCGTAAAACCGGGTGAATATCTCTGACCTATGCCCATTCTTCTTAAGGGCTTTTTGAATCTCCAGCATTTCATCGGATATGGCGTCTCCGTATGTAAGGGACGTGGCAAACTGATGAATTTCCACTATTTCTCCTTTTCCAGTTGATCAAGGATGGATAGGTATTTGTTTTCGATAACATCCCACGTGTAATGTTGCTGGAAAAATTCTTTGCCGTTTTTGCCCATCGCGTCGCGGAGTTTGGGCGTGTGGAGGAGCAACCGAAGTGCTTCCTCGAATTCGAAATAGCTGCGGTAGTAAAGACCTGCATTGCTCCGCTTACACTGGCCTTTCAGAACCTCGCACTGGCCATTGGCCAAAACCGGTTTTCCCATGGCCCAAGCTTCCAATGTCACCATGGACAAACTTTCATAAAAGGAGGGCATCATCAACATCAGAGCGCCATCGAGGCCCGAAAACTTGTCTTCCTCGGATAAAAAACCAAGATGGATGATATCAGGGTGGGCGGGGATATTCAGCTTGCTGCTTCCTATCAATACCAGCTTGACATCCGTGGCATGGTCCTGCTTAAACTTCTGAAAATATTGGAATAGCTGGGCGCATCCCTTATTCTCGTCAATCCTTCCGATATAGATGACATAATCCCCGTTGATCCCGTATTTTTGGCGAAATTCATCCGGGAAAAATGTTTCGTGGATCTCTGTTCCCACTCCCACCACATCTCCCAAAATATCCTGATTTTGGGAGATGGCATTGATCCTGGTTTTCTCTTCCACTGAATTGTATATGAATGCCCGTGGTTTCCTGAAAAGGTCCTTGAACAGGCTGAGATGGATGATCGAATCATGCTCGGCTGTGGGCACGAGGATGCTTTTATGGGGCAGGGCGTTTATTCCCCAGTAAGAATGATAATACCGATAGCTGAAAAACAGGAAATAATCATAGTCATTTTCGTGATCCTTGATATATTCGATCAATGCGGGAACTAAGGGGCCTTCCTCCTCCAGCCACTTTAGCTCATCATCGAATGTATGTTCATTATCTACAATGTGGTTCTGTATGCGGCCGAACCTTTCGGGATCCCTGGACCGGATCACAGGGAACCGTCTGACACAGATACCGTTGACCATCTCCTCTCCCTCAGGGAAATGATTCTTCCAGGTTATGTAATCATAAGCCTGGGTTGTCAAGACTTCTACGTCACAGAATTTTTTCATGTGTTCGACAACCCAGCGGCAGTGCAATTCTGCCCCACCATTGATCTCTAAACCATACCTTTGCACAACAAAAGCGAGTTTCATCCGAATACTTTGCTCTCCAGAGTCTTCTCTCTTTTTCCTAAAAATTCAAAATCTTTTTCCATGATGCGGATTTTGAGTTTCAGGTTCTCTTGTTCAATTTTCAATTTGGTCAGCTCCACAACCATGTTATGGGAAAGATTATGGAGAAGTTGCGTGTATTCTCGCACACGATTGAGTTCCTCTAGTCTGAGTATGATCGCTTGCAGTTCTTGATGAACTTCGGAGAATTCCTCACCTATTTGCGTCTCTAAAAGATCGATCCGCTGGTTCGCGGCGTATAAATTTTGGATCGTGTCTTTGAGCTCTTGATGCACGGGCAAGACCAAAAACTTGATGAGTGGAGTAATCGGCTTAAAGAGTTTCAACATAACATTCTTTATCTTTGCCTTTTTCCCCGAAGGACCTTCAGGCTGAAGTGGAGCAGGAGCTTGCGTTGAGGTATAAGAAGGTTGAGCCGGGAGTTCTGACTCAGAAACTCTGGGCTGGCTGGCTTTTTTTTTCTTGATCTGATCCATGATATCCTCGACATCGACGTTTTCATAATCAATCTTTATTTTCTCATTTTTGTTGTTATTTTCATCTCCCATCAGATTCTCCTTAAATTTTCAGTTTCTCAAACACGCTCTGAACATCCAGGATATCGGGAAGGGGGCAGAGTTTCATGTGTTCGATATCACGTATTTCTCGTACGGTTAATATCCCGTCCTTTATCTTTTGCTCGATTTTTTTTTCGATCTCTTCCAGGATTTTTTCCTGCTCTTTTTTTGTTAAACATTTAATCTTTAAAAAGTCAGTCATTTTTTCTTCCCTTGTCATTTTTTTTCTCATTTTAAATAAAAACACAGATAGGGGTCAAATTTACTTATTGGATAATAAGCATTTCCAAAACCGTGATGGTCCTAAAGCAGTCGGGCAAGCTGATGAGGAAGCCATCCGGAGGCGAGCGGGCATGGTTCCTCGAAGAGGAGAGCGAGCCGAGGAATAAGCGGGCTGACGTTTCAGCTTGCCTGACTGTTTCTTTATCACGGTTTTGGAAATGCTTTCTATCGTATATAACCCAAGGCTTTTAACTGTTTTCTGAGCTCTTCGTCAATCTCGAGCTTTCTGGTCTTTTTCTTCTGGGCAGCCTCGTAGATTTCATTGATTTTCTGGACGATATGATTCGCCAGCTGAGGTCGCTCATCGGCAATATTCTGCTGTTCCTCCGGATCCAAAGCCAAGTCATAGAGTTCCATAAGGCTCAAAATGGGTGGTGGATAAACAAAATATTTAAGGTCCTCAGGGCTATATTTCTTGCTGAGGATGAGCTTTTCTTTTCCACGATTCATGGCAATCTTTTGAGGAATACGGGAAGCGAGAACATTCGAAGCAACGTCAGCCAAAAACATCCTGTCTCCTTTTTCTTTTCCTTTTATCAGAGGAAAAAGACTTTGGCCATCTATGTCCAGTGCAGAAAAATCGATGCCTGTTTCTTCTAAAACGGTGGGAAAGATATCCACAAGCGAGACGATGTCATGGATCCTCCGGCCTTTGAACCGAGACTCCGGAAATTTGATAATAAGAGGAACCTTTAGAGATTCATCATACAAACTGTGCCCATGGCCCCATCCTTGATGCTCGTAGAACTCCTCGCCATGGTCGCTGGTAAAAATGATAAGAGTCTGATCATAGATCCCAATGTCCCTGAGTTTCTGGACTAAAGGCCCGATGAGTTTTTCATCTGTATAGCGGATCTCCCCATCGTAAAGTCCGATAACATTCTGACGTTCCTCTTCCTTAAGAGCTTTAAAAATACCTGGGTTCCCCCCCAGGTGGCCTAAAAGATCGAGATATCGCCATTTAGCTCCCTCTTCCAAAAACATGGTTTTGTATGGAGAGGGACAGGCATAGGGATTGTGGGGCTGATAGGTATGAAGAAACAGAAAAAAGTTTTTACCCTTTTGTTTATCAAGCCATTCAGAAGCAAGCCGAAACAAGTGTTCAGCCGAATCCTGGCGGAAAGTACTGCCTTCGTCATTGCTGTATGCATCAAAGCCTTTGGAGAATCCATAATCAGAACTCACAAAGCCCCCTCCCGTAAAGGCCGCACAACAAAACTGATTCTTTCTTAGAATATCAGCTAGTGTAATCAGAGAAAGATCCATGGATTCATCGTTATGGTAAACTTGGTGATTCACACCATGGAGCGATGTTAAAATCGACACATGAGAAGGAAGAGTCCAAGGTGATGAAGCATAAGTGTTCAGGAAGGTAACGCTATCTTCTGCCAGATGATCTATTCGGGGACTCGTGTCCCTCTCGTATCCGTAGCACCCCAGGTGATCTGCCCTGAGAGTATCTATGGATATCAAGATAACATTAATGGTTTTTTCCTGTCTTTTGTAAAGGATTGGATTGAACCAGAAAGATAAATTCCTCTCATCCCCTTCTGTGACAAACGACAGGCGCACATCCTTTTTGATGATGGGCAAATCAAGGCTATGCCAAGAAAACAACGGAGACTCCTTATCTGGTGGAGGGGAAAGGTATTTTTGAAAAATCATCTTTTTGCTCCCCGCTGCTTCAATAAACACAAAAAAGAATACTCCTTTCTTTTCTTTAATACGGACCCCTGAGTTATTTTCAGTGTTGTCTTCTTTAATCAAGCCAATTCCGAATTCCAGAACAGAATTTTCTAATCGATCGAGCGAAAAGCTGAGATGAGTATTTGGTGGACAAAAAAGAATATTCCTATCCGTCCCTCCCAGCTTAATTTTACGCTTAAGGCCACATGGATTCTCCCCTGAACCCATATCGGATAATGGACGGGATTCGGAGGGGAATAGCCCTTTGATCTCAGTTGATTCCTCAAGAATACCCAAAAGCGGGCTTCCTTCAATATTCTCTCTGTGCAGATTATCGATGAACCGATATAGCCAATACTCTGACTTTGTTCGTGTGGAACATCCAGCAAGAAGGAAAATAAACAAAAAAAGAAAAAAATGGCCTGTTTTCTTAAGCATCGCACTCCTTCCCATGGCATTTTAATGGATTTATAACACCGGTTCAACTCAACTTTTGAGGAAAGAATTGATATACTGTCTTTGTTTTCATGGAAAAAAGAGAAAATTCGCAAGGTTCTGTCGTTTTACTATTGGAGGAATTGGAGATTTATTATGGAAATACGAAATAAAATAAGGATAGGTGTGATCGGTGGGGCATCACCGGATCCCAAGTACCGCCAGATTGCTTATGAGGTTGGACAACGGATTGGAGAAAAGGGAGCCATCCTGGTCTGTGGCGGATTGGGAGGCGTCATGGAAGCCGCTGCCCGTGGCACCAAAAAAGGCGGAGGAATAACCATCGGAATCCTGCCCGGAACTTCCCCCAAAGATGCCAATAAATATATCGACTTTCCGTTAGCTACAGGTATGGGCTACACGCGAAACTCCCTAGTCGCCATGAATGCGGATGTCCTTATAGCTGTGGATGGACAGTTCGGAACCCTGACAGAGATCGCCTACGGGAATATATACGGAAAAAAGGTCATCGGCATTGGAACATGGGACATCCAAGGAGTGAAAAATGCGGAAACGGCCGAGGAGGCTATCGATTTGGCACTCAAAGATTATTTCCCCCTAACTTCATAAAGACCGGCTGCAAATGATTGAAACTTACAAAATAGAAATTTGTTATGACGGAACCGACTATCACGGCTGGCAGAGGCAACCAAAGAAAAAGACCATCCAGGGCCGTCTCGAAAGAGCATTAGCCAAAATCGTAAAAAAAAACATCCCTGTTTTGGGTGCGGGCCGAACCGATGCGGGTGTGCATGCACTCGCGCAGGTTGCCAGCTTCAAAGCCGACCTTACTCTTACAGAAGAAGAACTCCTTCGGGCAGTGAATTCTCTTCTTCCCCGTGATATCCGCATCATATCGCTCCAGAAAGTGTATAAAGATTTTCATGCAAGAAGAATGGCCCGGTCCAAAATATACCAGTACCGAATACTCAACGCGAAAAGCATCAGTCCTTTCCTCCTCCGATATGCTCTCCATTGGCCTTACCAGCTTGATTTGGAGGGGATGAAATCCGCTTCTGCAAAATTTATAAGAGAGGCAGATTTCACTCCTTTCTCTTCCAATCGGCTTTTGCATCCTGTGAGGAATGTCAGCCGCTCTGAGGTTCAAAAAAAGGGAGAGGAAATCATATACACGGTCGAGGCGAACGGATTTTTGAGATATATGGTGAGAACCATGGTGGGAACTCTTTTAGAAATCGGAAGAGGAAGAAGGTCACCAGATATCATTGATGACTTGTTCAAGGGAGGCAAACGAACTCTCGACAGCCCCACCGCAGAGCCTCAGGGCCTTTGCATGATCAAGGTCTATTATTGAGAGAGGCTTTTCCCCATGACGATGGCATCCTCAGAGGGACTGCGGTAATATCCCTTTCTCAAGCCTAATATCGTGAATCCCAATTTTTCATACAAGCGACGGGCGGCAAGATTGGATGGCCTGACCTCTAAAAATACGAATTCGACACCTTTGTGGCGTATCTCGAGCAACACGTTCCTGAGCACTCCTTCACCCACTCCCAATTGCCTGTAATCGGGAGAGATCGCAATATTGCTGATCTGAACTTCATTTCTCATATGCCAATAAATGATGTACCCGATGACCTTTTCCAATGGTCTATATATAATGACATACGGATTAGAAATGGGTCTATTCTCTACCTCACCCTTGAAAGAAGAAAGTTGCCAGGGATTGGGATAAGAAATGTTTTCAATCTCTATGACATAGGGAAGATCTTTTTCGACCATTCGCCGCAAAAAATAGGCCTCTTGGGGAAGATCCGATTTTTTTATTGTTTTTCCTCCGCCTGAGATTTGCGCAAATACAAGGGCTCTATTTCATGGATATCTTTTCCTTGATTTTTTCGCAACATTTCATAGCCGATCGATCCAACTTCATAAGCTATGTAGGGGGTCCTTCGGGCAAATCTCGCCTTATCCTTTAAATACTGGAATAACAAAGCGCGGTAAACACCCACGCCACTGCCGATAAAGTGAATGACCCGATGAGCCGGCAGTCGCGAAAACAAGGCATCCGGAGAGTAGGCGCCCTGCGGAATAAGCTCTTGGAAGCCTCCTGCCTTTGACTCAAAAAGGGCAGCATAAACTTCGTTTTTTTTTGCATCGAGGAGGGGACAGATCAACCGATTCTGTGGATGTTGGATTTTTTTCGCCAGCGCCTCCAGCGTGGAAACCGGGGCTACCGGCTTTCCAGAAGCATACGCAAAAGATTTAATCGTACTCAACCCAATCCTTATTCCCGTAAAGGAACCTGGGCCTACGGCCACGGCGAATCCTTCTACATCCTGAATGCTTAGCTCGTTGGACTCTAACAAAAATCGGATAGCCGGAAGAAGACGCTCAGAAAATGTGGCCGGAGACTCCTGATTGATTTCGGCAAAAAGAGAGGGGCCTCTTAAAAGGGCTACACTCCCTGATGGCGTGGTCGTATCCACACCGAGAATGAGGGCATCCTCTTCAATCTTGATTCCAGGTTTTCCCATAGCTGTATAGCCCCCCTGCCCTATAAATTTCGTATTGGACATCGCTCATCGGCAGAATGAGAAACGACAGGTTTTTGTTGCTAATATGAGCTTTTCCGGATATGAAATGCATGCGGATATCATCTCCCGTCTCAAGTTTTCCTTCATCCACAAGTTGTGTGAGATCCAAGCTCCTCAGGACCGGAAAGCCCGAATTGACCGCATTCCGGAAGTATATGGCTCCGAAGGATGGCGAGAGGATGGCCCCGATCTGTAAACATCTAAAACAATCCACCGCTTGCTGGCGGGAAGAGCCTGCCCCAAAATTCCGGCCCACGATAAGGATGTCTCCAGGACTGGACTTTTGGGGAAAATCCTTCCAGCTCTCCAAGTTACCGAAGGCATAAGTTCCCATCTTATCCACCTCGGTGATATAGAGATGGGCATTGTGAAAAATTTGATCGGTATCGATGTTTTCGATGAGATGGCTCTTAGCGTCGGAAAGAACAATAATTTTTCCTGAAACGCTTGATTCTGTCATGTCACAAATCCTCCGGACCGACTATCCGGCCGACCACACAGGAGGCCGCAACCACCTCAGGACTTGCCAAATATGTTTGGCCTTTGCCTTGTTTGCCCGCAAAATTTCGGTTGCCGGTACTGATTTGGACTTCTCCCTCCCCGGTCAGCCCGATATGTCCTTCGGCACACCCACCGCATCCGGGATTGCTGACGATAGCTCCACTGGAAAAAAGAATTTCGAGGATCCCCTGGTCGAGAAGCTCCTGATACACACGTCTTGTGGCTGGGACAACCTTGAGCATGACCTCCTCTTTTATTTTCCGTCCCTCCAGAACTCGTGCGGCAGCAGCCAAATCCTCTGTCCGTCCATTGGTACAGGATCCGATAAAACCGGAATGGATGTCTGTGCCCTTGAATTCAGACACATTAAATACGTTCTCTGGGGATGAGGGAGCAGCAATTTGAGGGGTCAAACCCGTGACATCGAGCACGACAGAATCTGCATATGAGGCATTTTCATCGACATCAGGAACAAAACCTATGATACCAGCCATCTCGGTAACCATGCTGCAGAGAGTTATGCGCCCGGCTAAGGAAAGGTTCTTGACCGCTTCTCCATAAAACTCCACTGCCTTCAGAGCAGCTTTCTTCGTGCCCAATCGTTTCAAGATATAAAGCGTCAAATCTTTGGCGCTGGCTTCAGATGAGATGGTTCCATCGACCTTGACCCGGAGTGTTTCAGGCACCTCAAACCATGTTTTTCCAGTTTTGAAGGCAAAAGTGATATCCACATCCCCCATTCCTTGTCCGAAACAATTCACCGCTCCAAGAATATTCAGATGACTGTCAGTCCCGACCACCGTCGTTCCGGCTAATGCCAGGCCCTCCTCGATAAGCACATGAGAACCGATACCCTGGTCCACATCAAAGACTTTTATGCCGTGCTTGCGGGCAAAATTGCGGCAAATCTGTTGGTTGTCCGCATACTTGAGAGTACAGGCAGGAACACACAAATCAAACGTAAAAAACGTCTTGGTCTTGTCCTCGACAGGATCATTCCTGTATTCTCTCTCGAAGTTTTTCACCACGTTGGGGCCACCAAAATCCCGCGCCGACCGGATGTCCAGGTCCATCCACACAATCTTCCCAGGTGCTACTTCATCATGCGTGTGTGATTGGATGATCTGTTCGATGACTGTCTTTCTCGTATTCATAACTATCTCTATCTAGAAGCTCTTCTGACGAGGATTATAATAATTCGGCCACTGCGTTAGCAACATCCAAAGTCGTAGAACTCCCACCGAGATCATACGTTCTGACTTTTCCTTCCCGGATGACAGCCGCAATGGACTGTTCCAAGTGAGATGCCATTTCCCCTTCTCCCAACCATTCCAGCATCATCTTGGTAGCCAACAGCATGGCCGTGGGATTCACCTTGTACATCCCGGTATATTTTGGTGCCGACCCATGGGTAGGTTCGAACACCGCATAATCATCCCCGATATTTCCGCTGCAGGCAAAACCCAATCCCCCGACAAGCTGGGCCGAAAGGTCCGAGATGATATCCCCGAATAAATTCTCGGCCACCAGGACATCGTAATCTTGGGGATTTTTCACCAACCACATGGCCATAGCATCCACATTGGCTTCCCAAAATTCGACTTCCGGATATTCCTTGGACATCTTTCTTGCAATATCCAGGATGAATCCCCCCGTCTCCCTGAGAACGTTCGGTTTTTCCACGATTGTAACCGACCTGCGTTTGTTTGTCTTGGCATACTCAAAAGCCCGGCGGCAAATTCTGGTGCATGCCTTTTTTGTCATGATCCTGGTGGAAAGGGCCATCTCATCTGCCGGGACTTCCTGGAATCTCTTCATCCTGGGGTGGATGAGTAAGGCTTTGCGCACCTCATCAGGCATAGGGTAAAATTCCACTCCAGTGTACATCCCTTCAGTGTTTTCTCGAAAAATGACCAGATCGACATCATCCCGGTAATTGAGAGGATTGCCCGGATAGGCTTTGCATGGCCTGAGGTTGGTGTAAAGATCGAACTCCTGACGCAACCGAACGATCGGGCTGAAATAGGAATAACCTTTATCGCACAAATCTGGATGAAGCTCTTTGAGGGCATCCTCTTTCGGTTTGGAAGTAATGGCGCCAAAAAGGCAAACATCCGTCCCCTTCAGAAGTTCGATGGTCCGCTGGGGGAGAGGATTCCCCTCCTGGCACCAGAATTCCCATCCGATGTCTCCTTCCACATATTCGGCATCAAAACTCATTTTTTCGAGCACAATCATGGCTGCCTCGATCACTTCTTTGCCGACCCCATCGCCTGGTAGCACCGATATTCTGTATTTAGGCATTGCTCTCTCCATGATTTTTTTCTCTCTCCATTTTTTTCTTAATATAAGGAATCAGCCCCCCGGCATCCAGGATTTGAAGGACGGATTCGGGAAGAGGAGCGAAATCAAAAACACCCTTTTGACTCTCGATCACACCTGTTGCAAAATCGATAGAAATTTCCTCCCCTCCTTGTATGTTATCCACCGCTTCGCTGCACTGCACGACCGGCAACCCTTGGTTTATGGCATTGCGAAAAAAAATGCGGGCAAAGGATTTGGCTATGATAGCTTGGACGCCGGCATGTTTTAAACAGGTAGCCGCTTGTTCTCGGGAACTTCCGCACCCGAAATTTTTCCCGGCCACTACAATGTCCCCGGGTTTGACCTTGTGAGCAAATTCAGGATCCAAATCCTCGAGAGCATGCTTGGCCATTTCTTCAGGATCCAGTATAGAATAGGTATACTTTCCGGGGAAAATCACATCTGTGTTGACACTGTCCCCGTATTTCCAGACTTTTCCTTTGCTCATGCGTATTTCCTCGGGTCGGCAATCTTCCCTTCCAGAGCAGAAGCGGCAACGGTTGCTGGTGATGCAAGATAAATGGCCGAATCCCGGCTCCCCATTCTTCCCCGAAAATTCCTGTTGGCCGTACTGATGGCTACTTCTCCAGGTGCAAGAACGCCTTGATGTGCCCCTAAGCAAGGGCCACATCCTGGATTGAGCACCAAGCACCCGGCATCCACCAGGGTCTCCAAATCTCCCTGTTGTAAGGCCTGCAAATATTCCTTCCGTGAAGCTGGGATGGCCAAAACCCTTACGTCAGGATGCACCTTTTTTCCTCTCAGGATCTGGGCAGCCACTTTTAAATCCTCGATACGGCCGTTCGTACATGTGCCGATGATCGCTTGATGGAAAGGCGTTCCTTGGACCTCGGTAACAGGATGCACATTATCCACGGTGTGCGGACAGGCAACCTGGGGCTCGATCTCGGATATATCATAGTCCAAGACTGCCTCATAGTTGGCATCCGAGTCTGAAGCCACTACTTCAAATTCACTCTGAGCTCTTTCCTCGAGCCAGGTTAAGGCTTTTTCATCCGGAACGAAATACCCATTTTTGGCTCCCATCTCAGCAGCCATATTAGCCATGACAAGCCGGGATGCCAAGGAGAAATCTAGGACCGCTGGACCTGCAAATTCGACAGCTTTGTAATTTGCGCGATCTGCTCCCTCTTTTCCGATGATGTTTAGGATAATATCTTTCGCGAAGACCATAGCAGGAAGTTTTCCGCTCATTTCAATCCGGATGGTTTCGGGTACTTTAAGCCAGATCTCATCGGTCGCCCAGACAGATGCGGCTTCCGAACGGCCGATTCCAGCGGAAAAAGCTCCAAAGGCACCATAACTGGTCGTGTGGGAATCGGCTCCCAAAATCAACTTTCCCGGTAAGGCAAACCCATTTTCGGAAAAAACCTGATGACATATCCCATGATGCACATCAAAAAAATGGGGAATGCCCTGTTCCTTGACAAACTCTCGGATATCCTTATGATTCTGCGCGTATTTTTCCGTAGATGCCGGGACCACATGATCCAGGACAATGACGATCTTCTCGGCACATTTGATCCTTTCGATCGCCAGTTTGCGGAATTCCTGGATGATGGCAGCAGAATTATCATGGGATAGGATGTAATCAGGGCTGACGAAAACAATCTCTCCCGCCTTTACCGTCTTTCCGGCTTTGGCACCCAGTACCTTTTCCGAAAATGTTTGACCCAACCTTCTCCTCGTTTAGATTTTTAGCGTTTCAAAATTGATAAAATCGGCATGATTGACGATTATGGCCTCGACCGTTTTCCTTGCACCATCCCCTTCCTTAGAATGGCAAGCGATGATATGAAGCACCTCCTGGGGCAGCCCAAACTTGTAGGCAAAAGCTGCTCCAGAAATCGGATGCCGCAGGAGCTGGCCTGCTGCACTTTTCTTGAAAACCCCGTTTTCTTTTTCATACTCAAAAAGTTTTCCCACATCGTGGAGCAACGCCCCAGAGAGAAGAAAACCCTTGTTGATCCTCACCCGATCTTTGTACTCTTCCAGCAATACATCCGCGATCTTCAGCGAACAGCTTGTGACGGCCCGGGTATGGGTGATGATGTTCACCGGCGTCTGTTCGACCAGCAGTGTGAAGGGCATTTCAAGCAGATCGGAGATGTCCCAGTTTCCTGTGACAATCGCCTCTTCCCACACATTAATGGTTTTCTCTTGCAGAATGGTGTCTTGGATGAGCTGAAACTCGGGCATTGAAGATAAAAGCTTTTTTCTCATTCATAACTCCCTTTCATCCGGTCCATCATAAGCAAAATCTTGGGGATGAATCTTCCTCATCGGCCTCATCCGTGTCCATTCTTCATGGATGTGGGACACAAGCCCCGGAACACGGGCAATGATAAAAAAAGCATTCCCGATTTCAGGCGGAATACCCAATTCACACAGCACAGCCGCAATCGCTCCATCCACATTGATCGGGAGAGATTTCCCGAGCACATTTTCCAATTCTTTCTCCACGGCCCGTGCTATCCGAACGTGTTTTCCCGCAATTTTCAGTTCTTCAGCCAAAGCAAAGAGCTTCTGCGTCCGCGGATCCTGGGAATGAATGCGGTGGCCGAAACCGGACGCCCGCTTCCCCTTTTCCCGCATTTCTGTCAAAACAATTCGGGCTGTTTCTTGTTCTGATTTCTGCTCTTTTTCCATCCTCACTGCAATGACACGAAAAAGCTTCATCCCCTCCTCAATGGCTCCTCCATGATATCGGGAAATGGCAAGAATACCAGAGGCTATCGCCGCATTCAATTCAGAACCCGTGGAAGCCACTGTGCGTGCTGAAAGAACCGAGGGAGGGCTGGCACCGTGGTCCACAGAGGATACAAAAATCGCATCGACCAGTTTGCCCACCTCAGGCGATGGCATTTCGCCTGTCAACACCAGAAAGATCGCTTGGGCAAATGAGATGTTGCCCATGAGTTTGTCAATCGGATATCCCCTGATGGATACCTTGTTCGGTTCAATCTTAGTTATGGAAGTCTTCCAATGGAGATCGCTCATAAGGCTCCCCCTTTTTTGAGTTTTAAGGCCACTTGAGATATGGCAGATACAGAATCGACAACATGGACACCGACCTCTTTTAATCTTTTCACTTTGCTGTCGTAGGAACCCCGGGTGCCTTCTACGATCGCACCGGCATGGGAAAACCGGGTGCCGGATTTGGCGGCCTTCCCCCCGATATAGGCGATCAGAGGTTTGGTGAATTTTCCCTGCTCGATCAAGTCCGCCACTCTTTCTTCCTGGGTCGTTCCGATCTCGCCGAATATGGCCACCATCTCTGTTTCATCATCCTGTTCGAACCGCTCCACGACCTCGGGATGGGACAATCCCACGACCACATCTCCTCCCACATGAATTATCGTACTCTGACCTAACCCGGCTTCTGTCAAATAATAAGAAATTGCAGATGTCATCCCCCCGCTTCTCGAGCTTACCCCGACGTTTCCTGGACGAAACCATTCGCGAGCCCTTTCCGCTCTTCCCCCGATCATGCCCAAAACGGCTTTTCCTGGACTGACAAGGCCAAGGGTGTTGGGCCCCACAAAACTGGCTCCTTTTTCTTTGGCAAAATGAGAGACCTCGAGCACATCAAAAATGGGAACACGGTCAGGGACAAGGACCAACAGTTTCACACCGGCATCGATGGCTTCCAAGGCCGCATTTTTGACAAGCGCAGCAGGGACAAAAATCACACTTATGTCTATTGGCCCAGCTTTCTCCCAGGCTTCCTGTACCGAATCAAAAACGGGAATTCCGTAAACTTCTCCGCCTCCCTTGCCGGGTGTAACTCCAGCAACAACAAGAGTTCCGTAATCCTTCATCAAATGCGTGCGGACCAAGCCTTCCCTACCCGTGATCCCCTGCACGCAAACTCTTGATTTTTCGTCCACTAAAATCGACATTTTAACATCTCTCTAAAGATCTATCTATCCTGAATAATCCAGGCTATCTTATTTTATCCCTGTATTCCTTCAACCCTGGAATCGGAAGATGAATAGTAATAGCGTCTTGCTCATGAAATCGGCAGAAAATTTCACAAGCCAGGCATTCGGTGCATTTTCCCTTTTTCGCTTCCTCTGGGGTAATGGACAAGACCGGCTTCCCCTCGCTGAGTTTTAATATCTCGGGTTTACACGAAGATACACACCCATGAGTCTTGCAGCTCAAACATCGGGAATGATCAAAAGAGATCTTTCCGGTAAAGGTCTCAAAAGCATAGGCATCCTCGGGAACAACCGAATCACTCATCGGCCTTACTTTATGGGAGGCACAATCATTTTCGCTAATCAATTCCTCCATCTTGTTGGCACAAAACTCGGGTGAATCATCCCGTCCATACCCCTTGACTTTTGCAGGAATATCTTTCAAATAATCGGCCAGGATCGCGATGGCCTCTTCTTCGAAGTTCCCCCCAAGACGGATCACAGCGGGAATATCCAGATCTTCTTCATGAAAAGCCTTCACCAAACCTCTTGCCGAGTGATACTGTTCCTGGCTGGCAACACCAGAGCCAGAGGCAAAATAACCCTTGATATTGGGCTGAGAGAGAATAATTTTGGCTGCTCGGTATACCTTACTGGCTGAGGGATTGCCGCTCGTATCGCAATAATTGGCAAGTTTAAATCCCTTGTTCAACACCGCGTCCATGGACATCATTGAGCCGCCACCTCCTGCCCCATTAAATCCGATAAAATTTTCTTCTTTGGAAATTTCTTCCGCCATCTGCAAAAAATAAAACGTGCCTCGATAATCTTTTTCTTCCACTCGATAGGCAATTTTTTCTAATGGCATCGGCGGGCGGTCAAACTCCCTGGCGACATCTATCCCTAATTCAGGGTGCCGAAACACAGCATAATCATCGATGGCCAGATGGCAATCTACTGCATACAAACGATTATTCTCAGTTAGGACAAGGGGATTTATCTCGGCCGATCGGGCATCGAATTTATGGGCCACTTTGTACAGTTTGACCAGAACAGCAGGAAGAGAGATGAGAAGCTTTCCGGATATTCCTGTTTTCTGGACAAGATTGCGTGCCTGGTAATCCTTCAAGCCTTTGACAACATCTATAGAAATTTGGGAAACGCAATCAGGGTGGGTTCGGGCGATCTCCTCTATCCCTGTACCTCCGACAGAAGAAAAAATGAGCACAGGAGTCTTTTGGGCATCATCGATAGCTAGGCCGACAAAATATTCGCTCGTGATGGACAACTTCTCCTCGACCAGCACCTTTTCGACCACAAAGTTTTTCACCTTCATGCCGAGCATCTGCTGGGATTTCTGCCTGGCCTCATCAGGAGTATCTGCGAATTGGATGCCTCCAATCCCGGCTCTTCCCGTCACCCATACCTGAATTTTCAGAACTACAGGTTTTCCGATTTTTGCGGCAATTTGGTAAACATCATCGGGCGAGAACGCCACATCTCCTTCTGGAACCCTAATGCCTGCGTCCTCGAGAAGTTTTTTGCTCTGAAATTCGTAAAGTCTTGCCACGGAAATATCCTTTCGGAGCTAACATTATTAAAAGAGCAGGGATTTTTGTCAATGAATATCAAAGGAATTTTTTTAGAACGGCAAACGGAAGTCACGGCTTTTTGGGGCTGGCTGTACGGGGAACAGGTGAAAGAAATTTAGATGTGCGTTACATCCTCCTTGCCCAGCCAGCACAACAAGATTGATTTATTATATATCATTTTTTTCCAAAATTCAAAAAATGGTAAATAGACGTACTTATCCGACTAAACAATATTGATCAATACACAAACCTTGAAAAGAGAGTCAAAAATGCGAAACGAATTGAAACTCACGAAAGAAATATTGAAAGAAATCAGAGAAACCAATCGGTTAATCAATGAGATGAATCAATCTTTCTTACAATTGATGAAAAGAATGGCCCCCGACCGACACAGCACCGAAACCATCCAAAAGGGCGGGCCCATCGCAGAAATTACCGTTCGAACACCAGAAAAGCTGGAGCAGTGGCGAAGCCTTTTTGAAAGCAGAGGCATGCGAGTGGAATACTACGAACCCTTTCAAACAAATGAAGAGGAATATTTCGCCAAACTATGGGGATATCTCGAAAATCACCAAAACAAAGGGAAACGGGATGAAACTGTTTCTGAGTTGAAGAGGGATATGTTCCTCTCCCAAGAAAAACCCTCCTGAATTATTCATAAAAGATGCCAGTGCTTCCCCGCCGCTCGGCATAAACTACACTTTTTCGACCAAATCCACATTGTTTGTTTTGGATAAAAGGAAAGTGCTGGCCACAAGGGGGGAATCAGCAAAAGGAGGGATTATGAAATGCTCATAACCAGCACTTATCGTATCCAAAATATAGAATTCAACAGAAAAAATATCAATCGCCTTTAGGGATGAATTTAGGGGTGATTTTTTGGCCAGCCTCCTCGTTATTCCAACCAGATTTTCAAAACACCATCTTCGCCTCTGATTTCGATAAGAGACTTCGGTCCTCTTTTTTTTAGCTCTTTGTAGAGTCTCCTGAGGTCGAGATCATAGTCACCGCAATCGATGTTCATTTTTTTATCTTTGGCGCACTCAAAAAGCAAATCTACCAAAGAAAGGGGAAGAGTGATTTCGAGTTTATCTTTTTTACAGTCACCATCCATGATCAGGAGCTTGAACCATTGCACCTCCCTGCCCTTTTTGTACTGAGGATTTTTTTTGACGGCCTTTTTTATTGTCTGAAGGTCGAAGTCTTCCTTAGCCAGGATAAAGTTCGAAAGAACTATGATCGAGACAAAAACAACCAAAATAAACAGCGAAGTTTTTTTCATCTTTTCCTCCCTATTGTCAATCTATCCAAATTTTGATAATGGTTTCCTTGGTTTCAATTTCGATAATCCTTCCTCCTTCGATAACCTCCTTGAGGATTCGATCCAGATCATATCCTTCTTTCCTCAGTTCGGCCTTTGCATCTTCCGGAATATTGGCGAGAGCCAGGTCGGCCAAAGCCCAGGGAATGCTGAGGCTAAATGTTTCCGCTCGTGTCCTTTTGCTGATGACTTTGAACTTCAACAGCATCAACCTTCTTTCGCCCCTTTTTTCTTCATACTCCTGGAAATAGTCCGGGTCGATACGAAGAAGGGCAATCTTGGCCTTGTCCTTGAGCTCTTCGTCCTCTTCTTCTTCTAAAATTTTCTTCAGGATGGGAATGGCCTTGCTGGCTTCCCTTTTGTCTTTCAGGTAGCTCAGTCGGATGGCCGCGTAATAGCTGACGATTCTGTTGGGACGATACAACCTGGTTTTGATCTCCTTCAAATAGGATGTTCTTCCCTTTTCATTCAGAACGAACGAGAGCTTGATGATCGAAATCTCAGCCTCTTGAGTCAAAATTTCGTTGCTGTCACTGCGTAAAATGTATTTTTTGAAAACAGAGATGGCATCCTTCTCCTCTCCTTTCTGGTTTTCCAGTGTCCGTCCAAGGTAAAAAAGGGCTTGAGAAAACAATGGACTATCAGGGAAATCCTCAAGAAGTTCTTCCAGTTTTTCCTGGGCATTTTCCCATTCCTTATCAAAAATCATGATCTTGGCTTCCTGGAAAAGTTCCTCATCGGATTGCATGTGTGCGTACACCGGGAAGAAAACAGACGTTATCAGGAAAATTCCCAGATATATGGTCATTTTCTTAAATATATTCATTTTTAAACCTCACTTTTTTGCAGTTCTTTTCTGACCAATTTTATCTTCAATAAAAGTTTTCTTTCCTGTATAAGGCGCTGGATTTTTTTCAATTCCTCCATGGAAAGTTCATCACTTATCTGCATCAATTCGAAGAAAAGGAGCTCGATCTGGTCACAGATAACTTTGGCTTTGGCCAGTTTGATCTTATCCAACTGCGGGTCGATGTATTTTTTCTTTGATAACAAATCCGAAGCTCTTTGGGCTGCATAATCGCTTTGCCAGAACTCGACCGATTTTTCTAGGGAAGATTGGACAAAATCCAGGAGCAAGTATTCGCTCCGATCGAGATAATCAATGGTATCACGGCGGGCCATCTCCAACTCCATCATGTCATAAAAGCCCTGGGGAACGATAATCTTCCCGCCTACGGCAACCTGTAGCGGGGGAGACCGGAAAATCAGGAAAGTAACGACTGCCCCCACAATTATGCCCAACAGAATCCCGGCATAAACGAGACGGAACCTGGGCTGTAACAAGAACGGCCACAAACCAGCCCGGCGCGACTGTTTCTCCCGGGATGGTTCCTTGTCAAAAACTCCATCAGCAATTCGTGTGGGGAAGTTTTCCCAATCCACCGATTCGATAGCCTTTTCCATATCTACGTTCAACAAATCTGCTGCTTCATAGACCTCTTTCAATTCCAGGAGTTCTGTCTTGCACTTCTGGCATGTTTCTAGGTGACCTTCCACCTGGTTTTTATCGAATTCATTCAATTCGCCATACAAAAAAGCCACCAAATTCCGGTTTGTTTTTATGCAGTCTTTCATCCTATTCTCCCAATATACGGACTCATCAGAGTCCTAAGGTTTCGAACCGCTTTAAAATGATGGGACTTAACGGTTCCTAAAGCTATATTCAAAATTTGCGCGATCTCGCTGTAGTGAAGATGATTGTAGTGTTTCATAACAAAGATCATCCTCTGCTTATCACTCAGTTTTGCCAAACAGCGGGAAAATATTTCTTTGAAATCAGAGGATGGATCGTGGTGAGAGGACTCATGGGATGTTTGGTTCACCTCTTCAATATTTTCTTCCCGCCTCAATTCGTTGTCCTTTTTGTGGTGTTTCCTGTAGTAGTCGATGCATATATTTTTGGCTAGCTGGAGAAGCCAATTTTGGAAATTTTTTCCCTTCTGGAACATGTGGGCTTTTTGGTAAAACCTTAAAAAGGTTTCTTGCACGATATCCAAAGCGTCTTCTTTGTTGTGAAAATAAGAGTAGGCCAGCTGGAAAACTTTTCTTTGGTAAAGCCTAGTCAAAGTCATGAAAGACTCTCTATCCCCGCTTTTAACTCTTTCGACAAGGATGCTGATCTCGTCTTGCTGGTTCTTCTTCTGGGTGTGCATTCTTGCTATCGCTGATGAATCACAACAAAAAACAGGATCTTTAAGATGAGCCAAATCAACACCTGGCTTTTCCCGTTGTTATTATTCTATATCTCATCATGGAATTCTCAAAGTGTATTACGAAGGATTTTTTTAAAAGGTTTACCCCTATCTGTACCGCATCCATTTGATGATCTCGGCAAAGCCAGGGCGCTTGCCGTACATCAGGATTCCCACCCTGTAGATCTTGGCTGAAATCCAAATCATCAAAATTGTGGTAAGGATGAGGAGCACGATAGAAGCGGCAATTTGTGAAAAGGGAGGAAGCAGGACGGATATACGGAGAAGCATCAAGATGGGCGCAAAAAATGGGATAAGGGATAAAATAACCGAAACAGAGCTATCCGGACTTTTGATCACAAACATCATGAGCATGATTGGGACGACTAAAAACATGGTCACCGGCATAACCAGGTGCTGCGCTTCTTTTTCGTTGTTGACCAGCGACCCGATCCCAGCATACATGGTCCCATACAGGAAATATCCCAAGATGAAGAATACTATAAAATAGATGAATATATAAGCTGGGATGGTCGGTATCGGAAAGTTTGCTGCCGCCGGGAAAAACCGAGAAACCACATTCCCGCTGTATTTGGTCACGGCAATCCCAAAAAGGGCCCATATCGCATATTGTGTGAATCCCACAGCCGCAATGCCGAGGATCTTCCCGGCCATCAACTGAAAGGGTTTGAGGGAGGAAAGCACGATCTCCACCACACGGGAGCTTTTCTCCTCGATCACCCCTCTCAGGATGATCTGGCCATAAAAGATGACAGTCATGTACAGGATGAGCACAAGAACAAAGGAGATCATGAACGTTCCCCCGGCGTCTCTTTCCACACCCCTCGTGGTAACCTTTTTTGTATCCAACCGGACAGGCTTCATGTACTGGCCAATTTTCTCTGGGTCCAGCCCCTCTCCCCTCAATCTTTTTTCGATGATTATGCTGCTCAGTGCCTGACCGATGTTCCCCTGCTTATCGAAGTCGGAAACGTGTTCGGATATATACTCGGCTATCTCACCCTCGGAGATGTTTTCTGGAATGTATATGTAGGCTGTGAGTTCTTTCGCCAGTACTTTCTTATTCAGATCCTCCAGCAATAAGCCTAAATCTTCTTTTATCTTGAACTCTTGGAGGATATAGCGCCGGTTGCCGTCTTTGAGTTCCTGGTCAAGCTTTTTGTCCAGTTCCTTGAAGACTTCAGAGCTGAGGTCCACCACTCCGATTTTTTCCTGCTTGTCGACAGAAATAAACTGAACAAGAATCGGGACCACGATGAAAGCTGCCATCAACACAGGACCCAGTATGGTCCCGATGATGAAACCCTTAGTCCGGACGATCTGGATGTATTCTCTCTTAATGACCGATATTATCTTGCGCATTGGATTCTCCCACTTTGTCGATAAATATGGCGTTTAATGTCGGCTCCCGCACTTCAAACTTGTTGATCCGGATCTTGCCCACCGATTTATTCAGAAGGTCCTGAGGATCTGATCGTTCTTTCATCTTGATCTCCATGAACTTTCCGTAATCATCGATCTTCTCTACATCAGGAAGAGTCCTGATGAACGAGGCATCTCCATCATAATCCAATATCACTGTGTTTTTCCCGTATTGCTGTTTGATATCGCTCAGTTTTCCTTCCAGGACCATCTCTGCTTTGTTGATCAAGCATATGTTGTCCGAGATCATCTCCACTTGTTCCATCCGATGCGTAGAGAAGATGATGGTCCTTCCCTGGTTTTTCATCTCCAGCATAATGTCCTTCAACAGTTTCGTGTTCACCGGGTCCAGACCACTGAAAGGTTCATCCAGAATGATTAGATCGGGTTGGTGGATCATGGTGGCTATGAACTGTATTTTTTGCTGCATTCCCCGGGAAAGCTCTTCTACTTTTTTGAATTTCCAGTTAGCCAAATCAAACCTCTCAAGCCAGGAGTCGATTCTATTGCGGGCCTCCTGTCCCCGGATGCCTTTGAGTTCTGCAAAAAAAAGAAGGAGTTCGCCCACCCTCATTTTGGGATAAAGACCGCGGTCTTCAGGAAGGTATCCGACCCGGTTTTTCATCTTGTCATCCATTTTTTCGTTCAACACCTGAATGGAGCCTTCGTCCGGTATGATGATATTCATGACCATACGGATAGTCGTCGTTTTCCCAGCGCCGTTCGGTCCCAGCAAACTGTAAATGGTGCCCTCGGGAATCTTCAGAGAGAGGTTTTTGACAGCATAAAAATCGCCGAAACGTTTGGAAATTTTTTCTATCTTTAAAGCATCCATGTGTTCGTCCTTTCTTGCCCTGGAAAAACCAAGTTTAAAAGAAAATAATAATTCAATCCCAAAACTAAGGCAACTCAACTCTCGTATTTATATTACAATGATATCACTGTTTCTGATATAGTCTATTACTAGTATGAATGGCCTGGATTATCAATAATCCAGGTAATAGGAGGAAAAATGAGAAGAGGAACATATGTCCTGATCATATTCCTAATTTTCTTTTTTTTAATAATCGTCGCACTGGGTTCTTTTTTCTACCTCGAGTTCGGAAAACCTCCGAGTGTAAAATCCCATTCCTACCTGGAAATAAAGCTCTCTGGAGATATACAGGAAAAATCTTCCCCTGATTTCTTGATGACTTTTTTTGGTATGAGCTCTCCCCTCTCCATGCATGATATCTGGTTCAACTTCCAAAAGGCCAAAATAGACAGGCGCATACAAGCCATCGTTCTGCGTATGGGGTATTTGCAGTGCGGTTGGGCCAAGGTCAATGAACTCAGAGATCTTGTTCTCGATTTTCGAAAGACCGGGAAAAAAGTTTATGCTACCTTCGAGGAAACCGTAGATGCGGACAAAGAATATTACCTGGCCACTGCCTGCGACCGCATCATCTTTCACCCCTCGGGCATTATGTTTGTGAACGGGATCGGCGGTTACATTCCTTTCTTTAAAAAAGGATTGGACAAACTGGGTGTGGAATACGAAGTGGAACACATTGAAAAATACAAAACAGCCATGAACGAGTTCACGGAAGAAGGATTTACCGCTTCCCACAGAGAAATGATGGAATCCCTGTACGGAGATATTTACTCGCACTATGTCAAAAAAATCGCCGAGGCAAGAGGAAAGAGTGAGGAGGAAGTCAGAGCTCTAATCGATCGTGGTTTATTCCAAGGCCCAAAAGCCCTAGAGGCCGGACTGGTAGATGACCTGCTCTACGAAGATGAATTCCAGAATGTTCTCCAAGCAGACGGAAAAAAGTATACCAGGATAAGCCATCAGGGTTATTCGAAGATCAAACCCTCCTCCTTAGGATTGAACCGAGGTAGGAAAATCGCCCTAATCTATGGTATGGGCCAGATCCTCACAGGGGAAGGAATTTATCAAATGATGGGCAGTTCGACAGTAGCCCATTGGCTCAGGAGTGCACGGAGAGACAAATCCATCGAAGCCGTGGTTTTTCGCGTGGACAGTCCCGGGGGCTCGGCCGTTGGATCGGATGTGATATGGCGAGAGGTCATCCTGACAAAAAAAGAAAAACCTATCGTCATTTCCATGTCGGACTTGGCCGGTTCTGGAGGGTACTGGGTAGCCATGTCCGCTCATAAGATCGTCGCTCAACCTCAGACATGGACGGGGTCCATCGGCGTCGTTTGGGGCAAACCTAACCTGAAGAAGCTTTATGAGAAACTGGGAATATCCGCAGAAAGACTGACCTTCGGGGATAAAGCGGATATTTTTTCCACATTCCGAAAATGGACAGACGAAGAAAGGGAACTCATAAAGGAAGAGATGAGATGGACCTACGACCAGTTCCTGACCAAAGTCGCCGAGGGCAGAAAGATGTCCAAGGAAGACGTGGATAAAATAGGAAAAGGCAGGGTTTGGACGGGAAGCCAGGCCAAAAATCTTGGATTGGTGGATGAAATTGGAGGCCTCTCCAAAGCCATCGCATTGGCCAAGGAACTGGCAGGAATTCCAACTGGAGAACAAGTGAGACTTGTGGTCCAACCCAAAAAAAAGACCTCATTTTTGGACATGTTTTTGGGACAGCCGTTGATAAAATCAAATCTGAGTGTTAGCCCTCGTTTGGAAAAATTTATCGCTGCTTTCAAACTACTCGAACAGGAACGGATCTGGGCTATCATGCCCTTCTGGCTCTCTCCCCAATAGCTTGGATTATTTATAAAAAACAAAATATCCAAATCCATTTATATTTTTGTCAGCCGTTTTACCCTACAGGCTGAATTATGTCCACCTCGCAGAAAGAGCGGGAGTTTAAAATCCTTTTCCGATGGCAATACCCCATACAAGAGTTGTGTGACTCTGGAAGATGTCAAAATCAAGGGTAGGTGTAATGGAAAATTTACCAACTTCAAATCCATAACCTATCCCGACGCGAACAAAGAACTCTGTTTCTCTACCCTCGCCATTTGCCGCTTCAGCAGCATGAATATCGCCATGTCCATTTTCCTCGTTGTGGTGGGCCCACTCGACACCTAGACCCACACGAATAAAAAAAGCATCCGTAACACGCAGAATGACCGGTACGACAACAAGATATTCGGTCTCATGGGCAAAGATCAACTCCCCGATCAGTCCGATGCTCCAGCGTGCCATCTTGTTGGATAGGCGATATTCATATTCAAAACCCAAAGTAAAATCTGTCTCTTCCTTCTTAAGATTGCTGGTGCCTCAAAAAAACAATCCGATATGGTGACGGTGAATTTGATGCGCTTCGGCCTCAGCTTCATGAGCTTGACCATGACTATAAGAGGCAGTCAAACCATAGCAAAAACCAAATCGTAAAGACCCTATACACTGAAGTCTACTTCCTCATCTTAACTGCTCGAATTAAAATAGGAGCCGTTCACCGCTGGGACAAACTCTAGGCCACGAACGCATGTTCTTCAACCTGGAGCAGGCTGTCGAAGCTTATATCAAGCTGGAGAAAAAGGCAGAATAGGGGGTCAGACCGACCTAACCACTTGTATCTAAATAAAATACATCAAATTTAGCGGTAAATAACAGGCTTAGATCGCATTTTTGGGGCCAATATAGGCACTCTAAGGCGTTGTATAGTTTTTGTCACAGCTTGAAATTTAGAAAAGGCGAACTGAAGAACATCAAAGGATATGTTATAATAAATGCAGTGCGAACCACAATAAAACATCTTCAACCATTCTTCTGGGACACCGACTTATCAAAAATTGAAATGGAAGAAAATAAGCAGTATATCATTGAAAGAATTCTGGAACTGGGAGACCAGGAAGCGGTCAGATGGATCTTTTCCCATTTCTCATTGAAGGAAATAAAAAAAATACTCGAAGAAAGCAAGCGTATCTCCCAAAAAAGCAAAAACTTTTGGTTTATCTTTCTGGAAGATCACCCGAATGCATGAATCTGTTCTAGACAAAAAAACCAAAAAAAATATCACACTCCTCTCTCAGCAAGAATTTATCAAACAATTTTGTCTTGCCGGCGGAACAGCCTGCGCTATCTACCTTAGCCATCGAACCTCAGATGACCTTGATTTTTTTTCAAGACAAGACCTCACTCATTTCGAGATGCAGAATTCACTTCGAACCCGAGGGCATTTCATTGTCGATTATTCTGATACACAGACTTTAATAGGAAGATTCAATGAAACAAAAGTTAGCTTTTTCAAGTATGATTATCCCTTGATCGGAGAAACTCATGACTTTTTTGACATAAAGATATCTTCACTCGAAGACATCGGATGCATGAAGATAGATGCCATCTCTTCAAGAGGTAGCAAAAGAGACTTCGTAGATCTCTATTTTATCCTCAAGAAATTCGACCTCGAATTGGAAAAATTTTTCAAATATTTCGAAAAGAAATTCGGTAAGAAAAACTTTAATATTTACCATATCTTAAAAAGCTTGGTTTATTTTGACGATGCTGATAAAGACCCAGAACTGAACATGTTGGTTCGGTTTTCATGGGAAGATGTGAAAAGTTTTTACACAAGCGAAATTAAAAAATTCAAAGATTAATAGGGTTAGCAGGAAGCGCCTAGCTCCGGTCGAAATGCGCCTTCAAAGGACCGTTGAGTCGGAAGTAGCTGAACCAAAGTAGATATCCACCGAGCCATCGGCATTGTTGAAGAGATCCATTTTCGACGTGTGTAGTGATCTATGGTTTCTAAATGTGACAATTATTTAATAAAATAAGAATTTCACTGAACAAAAAATTGTTCGGAGTAAAGGAGGGTAATCACATGAGATCGAGAATATTCATGACTTTTGTAATTTTTATTCTTTTGGCCATGCTTCTGGGCCAAACGGTGTTCGGATCGACAGAACAGAATCAGCCCAAGCTCGTCCTCCAAATCACCGTTGACCAGATGCGCGGAGATCTGCCGATTGCTTTTCCCCTACTTTGGAGCTGGCGGAGGACTCTGGTGCTCAGCCCCAGGGGGCTGTTTTGTGGCTCTGAATGGAAGGCTCATTGTGCAGGCAGACTTAACAGGCGGAATATTCCTGGCATTCTAAAAAACACCAATATTAAAAACTTATAGGATTTGTATTTTAGGAGATTAAATTTCATGAAAAAAAGATTCGTGCTGCCTGCCATCCTGATATTCGTTTTTATTTTAACTTCTCATTCAATGGCTCAGGATTTTTACATCGGCGTCAAATTTGGGCTTGCTCAACAAAAAACTAAATTTGAAGAGCTGGAGGCTATATACGCAACCGAATACAGTACAGTTTATGGTTTTTGCATCGGTACGAAGTTTATGAATTTTGGACTGGAAGCCCATTATTTCCACTCTGACCATCACCTGTTACCGAAAGAAGAACCTCCCCCTGGATTGGACATCGAACGATTCAAGCTGAATGTTTTCGGCGCCAATGTTCTCTACTATATCAGAATCCCTGTTGTGCAACCATATTTATCGGCAGGGATAGGAACCTATAACGTCGATGTGGTGGGTTTTGCCAAAGACAGCAGCATAGGATACAACTTTGGTATTGGAGCCAATGCCCGGCTAACCGATCTTGTTTCCCTTTCGGCCGAGGGGAAATACCATCTGGTTAAATTCGACTTGAATCAAATTGAGATGGACCTGAAAGAATTCACTTGGTATTTGAGTGTCAATTTCCATTTTTAGGAGGTTGTTATGTCAAGATATCTGAAAATAATGGCGATTGTATTGCTTCTGATCGTACTGACATCGAGCGGTTTTGCTCAATTGCACAGGCTTGGTTTTTTCATAAATGCGGCCGGATTTTTTCCCACGCAAAAAAATATAAATACCGGGTACGGATCCGGCATAGGCGGCGTGTTTTATCTCAATCCCGACGTCTCTATTTCTCTCGAATGGAAGTACAGCCAGTCCAGCGTCGATAAGGAAGAAGGCAAATTTCTGGATGGCACACTCACCGTGACTCCCCTAGTCGCTTCTATCCATTACAACATATCGATAAGCGAAACTTTCGCTCCTTATGTATTTGCCGGAGGAGGCCTGTTTATCAGCAGCTTTCGCCTTAGCGAGCGGGGGGATTTGGAGGAAGCGAATGTTCGAAGACAAGAAATTAAAAACGGCTTGGGATTTTACGGCGGAATCGGGAGCACGATCAAGCTCAACGAAAGGTTATCCTTATTCTTCGAAGGCCTCTATCTTAGGCGGACGGCTGACGCGGAAACGATCTATCTCGACAATTCACCTTCGACCACATTCAGGGTCAACTTGAGCTCCTTTAGTATCCTGATTGGGTTGAGTTATTTTTATTAAGTGGCTTGGGACCATTTTGGGACCAATTGGATGCAAAAAAGTCTCAAAATAACTTAAACCAACAGATTAGATTTAAAAATCATTCCCTTTCTAATAGGCGTAAGATTCGGGGCAGATCGTCCTGAAATCACACAGGCTGCAGTTGTGCCAATCGGGCTTGGCTTGGAAATTTTGATCCCGGATTCCCTGTTCAGCCTGCCTTATCTTCTCCTCAGCCCTTTGGCACTCTTTTTCTCCTTTCTCAGCACGACCGATGATATCAGATTCCAGAAAATGGAGCCTTGTCTCCAACAGCGGAAGTTCCAGGGTTCGGACAAAGGCAAAAGCATACATATCCATCTGGAGGCTATCTCTTGTTCTTTTGTCTGCCTCCTTCTGATCCTTGACTGCCGATGCCTTGAAATCGATGACCACTCCCCCTTCTGACTGATAATCCACGCGATCCCAGCGGCCTGTGAATTTAACTCCTTCCCAAAGCAATCTGAATTTTTTTTCAAGAAACTCAGGCAACAGATTCGATGACTCCTGTCGTCTATAAAAAAGGCGCATCGCATCTTCACCCGCTCTTTTTCTCATATCCTCATGTTCGCGGCTTAAAAATCCCTCATTGACCCAACGCTCCTCGTAGGCCTTCGTGAGCTCCTTCTCGGATACTGTTTTCCCTCGCATTTTCATTTTGAGGTAAAAATGAATGGTGTTATGGCAAACGCGTCCGAACACAAGATTGTGATGCGGAAGAACAGGTATCCGCATGATGGTTCCAAACCTGTAACGGAGCGGACACGTTAGATACGAATCGACCTGAGAATAACTCAGACTCAGGACTCCCTTTTCTCTAATCTTTGGAGAAACAGGGGGCTTCGATGTGTAAGGAGCATACCTTTGGATCTCTTCCAGTGCAGAAGCTTTCTGCACTTCATCGGGCAAAGAGGGAAGATCCAGGGCTTCCAATACGAACGGGCTGACTTTTTTGAGACGCTTGAGACCATAATCCTTGGCCCAAGTCAGGTACAGGAGCTTTTTGGCTCGAGTTATTCCCACATAAAAAAGCCGTCTCTCCTCTTGAAAGTACTTTTCACCTTCAGGAAGGTCTTCTTTTAAAATATCGTCCGGTACCGGAATCTTCTCTTTACGATGGCGACCAGGAAAACGATCCGCGATAAGACTAACCATAAAGACGATCGGAAACTCCAACCCCTTGGCTTTGTGGAATGTCAGCACATTCACCGCATCCTCCTCCAGCTCCGCTTCTGCCGTTGCCGGATTGTCTCCAACCTGTTGGAGAAGATCCAGATGCCGGGCAAAGGAATATATGGAATCATCTTCGACCAGTTCAGAAAATTTTCGTATCTTATCGAAGAAGATGCGGATGTTTTTGATCTTCAGCTCGGATGAAAGGGATCCTTTATCCACAAGAGATTTGAGGTAACCTGTCTTTTCAAGGAAGGCATACACCACATGGCCGGCATTTCGGGACCTGGCATAACGAATAAAATACAGCATATCCTCGACTATCCGCTTGACTGTTTTCTCCGCTGAAGCACTGATAGCAACAGGATCCTTTCCTTCGAAGCCCATCTTGAAAACATGATGAAGCGGAAAATTTCTCTTATCAGCATAGTTGGTCAACGGGGTTAAATCGTACGGATCCAACTTATAAACATCAGAAAGGGCCAGAAAAAACAGGCTTTTACTGTCTTCAAAATCTGTTAATGCTTTTATGAAGGCTACCAGAATTTTTACTTCATCTTGAGTGTATAAACCACGACTGCCCGAAAACCGGAAGGGAATCCCTTTCATGTTCAGAGCACGGAGAAAGGGATCAGCATCAGCGTTCCGTCTTACAAGGATCGCCATATCACTGCATCGGAAACCCTCCTTTACCTTTTCATCTATCAATTCAGCCACCCTGTCTGCCTCATGAGAAAGTGTGTCAAACGTCAACATGTGCATACTTTTGCCCGTTTCCTTGAGAGAGGATTCCAACGCTTTATCGATCTCCTCTTGCACTTCCAACCGGTAGGGATTGTTTTGCTGTATGAGCTTATAGGCCGAGTCCAGGATGGGTTGAGTGGACCGGTAGTTTTTGTTCAACACGACCTTTTTATAGTCGGGGTATATCTTGCGGAAGTTATGAATATTGGCCAGTGAAGCCCCCCTAAACCGAAATATGCTTTGGTCATCATCCCCAACTACTGTCAGGTTTCGGTGTTTGGCCGCAAGAAGCTTGAGCAGCTCAAACTGGATGTAGTTTGTATCTTGAAACTCATCCACAAGGATAAACTGGTATTTGTCCTGAAAAACCTTGAGGACAGACGGTCTTTTTCTTAAGAGGTCGACAACCAGGGTCACTTGGTCTTCGAAGTCAATCTTTCCTTCTGCCTCGAGGCGATCCTGATAATTCTTGAAAACTCTGGCTATTTCTTTGTGTTTCAGCGCCGTCTCCTTAGTCACTCCATCGAACGCGTCTTTTTCCAGTTTGTTAGCATATTCCAAATACTCCAGTGGTTTAACATCTTCTTGTTTCAATCGTTTGATCGCCAACAAAATATCCTGGATATACCGTGTAGGGGAGCTCAGGGGGCGATAATATTCTAGCTGAAACTGGAACAGATGTTCTCGAAAAAAAATGGCCTGTTCGATGTCATCCAACAATTTGAAATCCGGTGAATATCCGATTTCGATTCCATAATCCCTCAAAATCTGTTCCCCAAAAGAATTGAAGGTGCTGATATCAACGAAGGAATAGCTGTAGGGAATCAGTAGATCAACCCTTTCTTCCATCTCGTTTGCGGCCTTTTCCGTGAATGTTACCGCTAGGATCTCTTCTGGCTTGGCCATCTTGGATGAAATGAGGGAGGCAATGCGATGAGTGATAACTTTCGTTTTTCCGGTTCCTGCCCCAGCGATGATGATCAGGGGCCCATTTTCATGAGTGACAGCCTTTCTCTGCTCAGGATTCAGATCTTTCAGCAAATCTTCCATTTTTCATTTTAAGGAAAAGAGAATCACAAGGAGAGCGAGGGTAATGGGAATGGAAATTCAGATCAGCGGGTTTTTTTATCGATAATGACGATCTCGCCTTCCTTCACAAGCCCAAGCTTTTCTCGGGCTTTTTTCTCGACTGCTTTCGGATTCTTCTTGAGTTCCTCGATATCTCTTTCCAGCTTTACCTTTCTTTCCTCAAGTTGCCCAATTTTTTTAAGGAGAACCTCTTGCTTGCGTCGGGTTCGGTAAATCTCCATCAATCCCTTTTTGCCAAAAAATGAAACCACAGTCAAAACAAACAGAAGAAAAACTACTCCCCCGATGAAGGCTTTTTTCTTGAAAGAAGAGGAGCTCTTATCTTTTTTCATTTTAGCTCAACAAATCCAGGCTATTCTTCATCATGATCCTGACTTCTTTTTGCGAGCCCGCTTCGGCATAACAGCGGATAAGAGGTTCGGTGCCCGATGGTCTGAGGAGAATCCAATCATCCTCGGATAAATTCAATTTGATTCCATCGATATTTTTAGAGTTTATTACTTTTCTTGTTCCAAGCTTTGCAGGAGGATCTTGTTTCAATTTTGCAAGCTTTTTCTCCCTCTTAGAATCCAGTGGAACACTTTGCTGTTGTCCTACTCTCTTCCCGTACTCGTTGAATAAATCCGCTATCAACTCTGTCAAGTTTTTCCCCAAGACAGCCATCATCTCCACAACCAGGAGACCAGCAAAAATGCCATCTTTTTCAGGGAGATGGTCTTTGATAGCCATACAAGCGCTTTCTTCAGCTCCGAAAATGATCTTGTTTTTCAGAAAGAGGTCGGCAATGTATTTAAATCCCACAGGCATCCTGAAAAGAGGAAGATCGTATTTTCTCGCTATCCGGTCCACAAGATGTGTCGTGGCCACAGAACGGGCAACGCCTCCCTTCCACATTTTTTTCGACACAAGATAATCCAAGACAAGAGAAACGATCAAGTTTTGTATGACAAAATTTCCTTTTTCATCCAAAATCCCGAACCGGTCTCCGTCCGCATCGGTTGCAATTCCTATTTGGCATTTTTTTTCTCTCACGACAGCTTTGAGCTCTTTCATGTTCTCCTCAGAACAGGAGGGAGCGATCCCGCCAAAATAGGGATCGATATACGCATGGAGTTCCTCCACAGGAATATGATTTTCTTCCAATATCTCATCCAGATATTCTCGACTCGTGCCGTAGAGCGGGTCCACAGCCACTTTTATCTTGGATTTCCGGATAAGTTCAAAATCTATTTTGTCCTGGATAAAAGAAAGATAATCATGCTGGAGATCGATTTTTTCGATATATTCTTCACTGGGATAAAGGGGACAAAAGGAGTAATCTATCATCAAGTGTTTCAGTTCTTCTTCGATATTCTCCGTCACTTCCGGAAGAGCCGGAGCCCCTGTTTCTGTGTTGAACTTCAGGCCATTGTATTCAGGGGGATTGAAAGAAGCCGTAAAATTGACGCCTGCCTGCGCCTTCCTCTGGATTACCTGCAATGCCTGGGCCTGGGATGGCGCATCCCTATCAGAGAGATAGACATGAATCATGTTATGGGATAGGATTTTTGCGGCCTCAAAGGCAAATCGTTCGGAGAGAAAACGGGTGTCATAATTGACAACGACCGAAACCTTCTGCTTTGGGTATTTTTTCTTAAGATAATTGGCAATCGCTTGAACGACAAGTCGCACATTCTGGAAAGTGAACTCTTCCCCCATCACGGCTCGCCATCCAGAAGTGCCGAATTTTATCATTCTGTTTGTCTGTAAAGTTAGCATAAGACTAAAGCAAAAGCAACCCTAGCTCCAAGCAAAAAGCATCTCTATTTCCGCGATAAATGGGGCTTTTGGGTACCACGGAAATAGAGATACATACCTCCCAAGCAGTAAAGTTTGAACTTTTGCGTTTCCTATTATATATTCAGGACGGACATCTTGTCTGGAATATCCCGAGATGAAAATCCGTTTTTTGGCCGGAATCTTTTTTACATCTACAACGACACTCTGCCTTCAGATATCTCTCACCCGATTTTTTTCTGTTTCGCAGCAATATCACTTTGCTTTTCTTGTCGTCAGCATTGCTTTTCTCGGCTACGGATCGGCTGGTTCTTTTTTATCTCTTTTCTATAAATTTTTCGATGCAGATGAGGAAAAATTCCTGTCATCCTCAGCTATTCTGTTCTCCTTGACCATTTTTGCAAGCTTCCTTATCTGTAATGCTGTTCCGTTCGACTTCATCAAGCTGTCTTGGGACACCACACAAATCTTCCTCATATTTCTCTATTATGTCATATTGAGCATCCCTTTCTTTTTTGCAGGAATCATCCTTTCCTTTGCGATCACCAGAGCTGCAAGCATGGTCAACACCCTATATTTCTTCGATCTGCTCGGAGCGGGGATGGGCACCTTATTTGCTATTTTTATCTTTCTTCCCAAGGGAGATAAGGGCGTCTTCCCTATTCTCAGCGTATTAGCCCTAGTTGCGGCTTGGCTTTTCAGCCCGAAAAAGCCACTGGGATTCAAACTCCTGATCTATCTGTTGCTGGCAGCGGGAATCTGTCTTTTTGCCGCAGGACCATCCTGGCTCGCCTTCCACATTTCTGATTTTAAGGCCATGCCCGTTTCCCTGCGGTATCCAGACGCCAGGCAACTTTTCACCAAATGGAACGCAATTTCACGAGTTGATATCATCGATTCTCCTGCCGTGAGGTATGCCCCGGGTTTGAGTCTCCTGTACAATCAAAGTCTTCCTGACCAACTCGGCCTGTTGGTTGATGGGGGAAAACTCAACGCCATCACGCATATGGAAGAACCCGATGATCCTTCCTTCTTGTTCCTATCCTATCTTCCCTCTTCCCTTCCGTATTATGTTCTGGATCAGCCTCGTGTTCTCCTCCTCGAACCCAAAGGCGGACTAGACGTTTTGGCTGCCCTCCATTACGGAGCTTCACGGGTTAAGGTCATCGAGAACAATCCTTTAATCAATAACATCCTCGACCGGGATCTTGCGGATTTTTCAGGCCAGATCTACCAGAGGAAAAGCGTTCACTCTGTATCTTCTAACAGTCGATCAGCCTTGATGAAAGAAAAGGAATATTTTGATCTTGTCGTTTTTTCACTTGCTGATGTTTTCGGGTCTGCTGGAACAGGCCAGCTCGGCATTGGGGAGAATTACTTGTACACGCAAGAGTCATTCCAGGATGCGATAAGCAGGCTATCCGATGATGGGATAGCCAGCATGACCCTGTATCTTCTTCCTCCACCCCGTCAAGAAATCCGGCTCCTGGCCACATGGATAGAAACCCTGCGCCAAATAACCGATTTTCCCGAGCAGCATCTCATTGTCCTTAGAAGCTGGGGGACCATCAGCTTTTTTGTCAAAAAAAGTCCGTACACATCAGCAGAAATACAAGCACTCAAAGAATTCTGTGAAAAATGTCTTTTTGATCTTGTGTATTATCCAGGTATTAAACCCAAAGAAGCCAACATCCATAATCGTTATGAGGAGCCACTATACTACAACATAACACGCCAGCTTCTATCATCCAGCGATTCCAGAAGATTCTATGAAGAATATCTTTTCCGAGTGAAACCGGTCACGGATAACCGCCCGTTTTTCGCAAACTTTTTCAAACTGAGCAAAATCAAAGCCACATTCATCACACTGGGTCAAAAATGGCTGCCATTTTTACAAGGAGAATTTCTTGTCCCTCTGCTTTTAATTCAAGCCATAGGGGTGGCGTTTGTCCTGATCCTCCTTCCGGTTCTTCTACAACGGAAGAGAATCTGCATTAAAAATCCCGAATTACGAAAAATTTTCCTGTATTTCGGCTTGATCGGAATGAGTTTCATGTTCGTCGAGATTACACTGATACAAAAATTCATCCTGTTTCTCGGACACCCCCTGTATTCCATAGCACTCATAATTTTTGCCCTGCTTTTTTCCTCTGGGATCGGTAGTCTTCTGTCGAAAAAAATCCTCGGACAAAATCCCAAAAGGAATGTCATCTTTTCCCTTTTGTTCTCAGGGATTTTAATCCTGACTTATAGTTTGGCATCCCCATTGTTTTTTAAGATGTTCATCGGATCAGAGCTGTTGCCAAAGATGTTTTTCTCTTTTGCCCTGATTTTCCCCTTAGGTTTTATGATGGGATTCCCTTTCCCGACCGGAATTCGATTGTTGGAAAAAACGGAGAGGCGAATAATTCCTTGGGCATGGGCGACAAATGCCTTCTCCTCTGTCGTGAATTCCATAGCAGCCTTAATGATCGCTTTTTGGGGAGGATACAATTGTGTTTTAATACTGGCTGCTATCGGCTATCTGATCGCGCCTTTTTTTCTGGGCTTTGCCAGTCATCGGAACAAACGTGACGCCTGAAATATGCTGGACGTTGGGTTTACCGTTTATTTTGGTTATAAGAGTTAGGGTTTGGTAGTATAATGTGCTCCCTACGGGAATAATCAATCTTCCACCTTCCTTGAGTTGCTCCAAAAGCGGAGGAGGGACATGGTTGGCGGCACAAGTCACGATTATCGCATCAAACGGAGCAAACTTTTCCCAGCCAGAATAACCATCGGCCCATTTGACCTGGACTTGATTGTAGTTCAATCGCCTTAGCGTTTCCGACGCCTTCTTAGCCAAGTTCTCCCGTATCTCGATGGAATAGACTTCTTCGGTGAAATGAGTTAACACCGCAGCTTGATAACCTGATCCTGTACCGATTTCCAATACCTTGTCTCCCGGCTTCAAACGCAGATGTTGCGTCATCAACGCCACGATGTACGGCTGGGAAATGGTCTGCCCTTCATCTATTGGCAAGGGGCGATCCGCATAAGCCAAGCTTCGGTAATTGGGCTTGACAAACATATGACGCGGAACCTTATTCATCACTTCCAAAACTTTGCCATCTGTGATGTCCCGAGCGGCTAGTTGATTTGCAACCATATATTTTCTCGCTAGGGCATAGGTATCATCCTGGGTGTCTTGCGAAAAAAGGAAGATAAACGGGATAAGGAGAGAAATAAGAACGGATAATAAATTTAGGGCCTTCATTTTTTCCCTCGTCATGCTTTTGTCAGCCGATCTCTGCACATCTATTATAAACGATTATCCATAGGAATTCACCACCCTGAACTATTCATGAAAAATTACGCTGCTTTTTTTATTTCAGCAATATCAGGAAGTTATCCTGACATTGCCAAAAAAAACTTCTCAAGAAGAATCTTTTTATATTCCTCGGCATTTTTTACCCTTTGGGCAAGCCGATATTGCTGGGTGGGTGGGGTGGATGCTTCGTTGCGATCCATTTGCAGTTCACTTGTACGGCAGCATGGACCGACGCCTCGCATCTGCAGCAAGCTAGGCTCGTGAATAATCCAGGCCAAATGTCTTTTTCACGAAAGCATCTCTATTTCCGTGATAAACGGGGCTTTTGGGGATGGTTGAAGCGACCATTGAAGATCCCGACCCAACCTAACCCAGCCATCTTTACAGGTGGTTCTTCGAAGGAATCCGGCAGAACTGGGTTCCGAGTATGTATAAAACATTGCTGTGGATTGTCAAGGATGGCTGTGGAAAACAGATTTCAGGGATTATGGGACAAATAAGAGCCCTCAAGCGTCCTAACCCTTAGGGGTGAGAAAATCACAAAAAATATCCCCCTTAATATCCTCTTTTTCGGTGATTGACGTAAAAGATGGATTGAATAAAATGAATGGAAAGGAATAAGAAGTATCTGCTTGTACAGAATTGGAAAAAATTTACAGATTCGGACGAGATTTAATTGACAAAGCAAAATATTTTTGATACTAAGTTAGACAACCCAGGTGAAAGAGTCCATTGTGTGCACATGATCAAAAAGGCAGTGTATCCTGGTTCGTTCGATCCGATTACTAATGGACACGTCGATATTATCCGAAGGGGGCTTGAGATTTTCGACCAGATATTGGTTTCTGTCCTTGAAAATCCCAAAAAGAGGTCTCTGTTTTCGACTAAAGAAAGAGTGGCAATGATCCAGGAGATATTTGCAGAGAATGAAAACGTCGAAGTAAGATCCTTTCACGGACTTCTGGTTGATTTTGCGAACACAAATGAGTCTAAAATGATCATTAGAGGCTTAAGAGCGATCTCTGACTTTGAATACGAATTTCAGATGGCCCTTATGAACAGAAAACTAGATCCGGAAATCGAAACATTATTCATGATGCCCAGTCTCAATTATTCCTTCCTAAGCTCGAGACTCGTTAAAGAGGTCAGCATGTTGGGAGGATGTCTCGAGGGCCTCGTTCCTGGGGAAGTCGAGGATAAATTGCGAGAAAAGTACAAGACAACCCCAAAAACAAATTCAATATAAAAGGAAAAAAAAATGTTGGGATTCGGTCGAGAAAAAGATTTAATCGGATTGGACATCGGTTCCTACTCCATTAAAGCAGTCGAGCTTAAAGCAAAGAAAAAAGGCACAGAAGAACTCTATGAAGTGAAAAAAATCGGATATGAGCTTCTTCCCCACGATGCCATTGTCGAAGGAACGATTATCGACTCGGCTGCAGTTGTGGAGACCATCAAGATGATTTTCGACGAAAACAAGATCACTAACAAGAATGTCGTGATCTCTGTGTCGGGAAATTCCGTCATTATCAAAAAGATTTCCCTGCCCTCTATGGACACAGAAGAGCTGGCTGAATCCATCATCTGGGAAGCCAAACACAACATTCCTTACCCTTATGAGGAAACAAACGTCGATTACGCCATTTTAAAATCCTCTGAGTACTCAGAGGACAAAAATCTCGATATACTTCTTGTGGCGGCGAAAAAGGATAAAATCGCCAACTACAGCAACGTCGTTAATCAAGCACGCAAGAATCTCGAAGCAATCGAAGTCGATGTGTTTGCCTTACAAAATGCACTGGATGTGAACTATCCGGAACTCAGCAAAGAAAAAACAGTAGCCATCATCAACCTCGGCGCGAACATCACCAATGTTATCATCATCGAAAAAAACATCCCCCAACTCTTTCGTGACCTTTCGCTAGGAGGATCCTTCTTCACAGAAAATATCAGTAAGGATCTAGGGATCAGCTTTGACGATGCGGAAAAGCTGCTCAAAGGTCTCCCAGTGAAAAACGTAGAACCCGAAAGATACGAAGCAATCCTGAACCTGAATACTCAGAACATCCTTGAAGAAATTGAAAAGACGTTTTCCTTCTACGAAGCTGGTGAAAAGACCGAGAGAAAAATCGAGGCCATTTTTCTTAGCGGAGGTCTGTCCAAACTTAAAGATCTTGCCGCTAAATTTGAGCAGAAGTTTAACATGCGCACAGAACTCTTCAATCCCTTCCGACGAATTTATTACGACGAGAAAAAATTCGACTCCATCTATTTTGAAGAAATGGCCGCCCTTTTTGGAGTGGCCACAGGACTCGCCACAAGAAAGTTGGAAAAGTAAACAATGATTAGAATAAACCTTTTAAAACCCGAAAAAAAAGAGATAAGAGAGGAACCTTTTGGGCTAGCTCCAGAAATTAAGGAGAAAAAAAGAACCCCGATCGCTAGCGTAATCATACTCCTTGCTCTCGGTGCTGTGGCAGCCCTCTATTTTTTGCAGGATAAAGCCATCAAAACCGAAAGAGATCTCCTGAGCGAAGCTCAAGAAGAAAAGAAACAGTTCCAGTACGTTTTGGTTGCTCTAGAGAAATTGGAAGAACAGAAAAGCATCCTTTCGAGAAAGATCAATCTGATAAATCATCTGAAGGCTCGCCAAGAGATTGCTGTGAGAACGATGGATGAACTGAGCAGTAACATACCAGGCTGGGTTTGGCTAACCGAAACGATTTACGAAGCACAAGAAATCACCATAAAAGGAGGGGCTCTTTCTAACAACCTTATCGCAGACTACGTCTATAATCTGGAAAACAGCCCACATCTAAGCAATGTGAAAATCGTATCCATCAATCAAAAAACTGAACAATCAAGCAACCCGTATCTAGAGTTTTCTCTCACGGCAACATACGACTTGCCTTTGACCATAGATATATCAGAAGAAGCCAAACAAGGGGAACAAAAATGAGAGATTGGCCTTGGTTCGCATATGTCCTCATAGCCATTATCATTCTGGGTCTTTTCTATTTTGTTTACTATCAGCCCAAGCATAAGGAACTTCAAAACATCAGAAACGATAGGATAGAAGTAGAAAAAGAAGTGGCCCATCTCAAGCAAAAAAAAGAAGAACTAGATAAGATCGAAGCCGAGCTTGAACAGATGAAAATCACGCTCAACAAGCTCGAGGCTATCATCCCTCAGAAAGAAGAGATAAGCAACATTCTGAAGCAAATGCAGGAGCTCGCCTATGACACCCGTTTGAACATCACCAAATTTATCCAAAATCCAGAGATCATCAAGGAGTTCTACGCAGAACAGCCCATATCTGTCGCTATTACAGGAAATTATCACAATCTCGCCATATTTTTCGACAGGTTGAACTCTTTTCAGCGCCTTTTTAATATCGAAAATTTTTCCATTAAAGCCTTGCAATCCCAGACAGATGCCTCGACCATTTCTGCCGAGTGGAATGTGAAAACTTACATTTACCGGGAAGAATCAAAGACAGAAGAAACAGAAAATCAACAGGATAAGGGGAACTGAGATGAAAAAAAGAATAGTTTTATTGCTTGTGGCGGGTGTCATTTGTCTTGGTACTTTCCCAGTTTCTGCTCAGGATGTCGATCAAGGCACACAGCTTGACACACGGATTCAAATCAAACCTCAAGGACCCACGTATAATCCCGAAGGAAGACGAGATCCATTCAGAGATCTGCTCAGAGGACAAGACCTGAGGGAAAAGGGCAAAACCAGGGGGCTCCAACAGTTGGCCATCGAGGATGCTGTTCTTATTGGAATTGCTAAGCATAGAGGAAAATTGACAGCAATTATCAATGATTCACAAGGATATCCTTACTACATCAAAACCGGGGATAATTTCCTTGATGGTTTTGTCCTGAATGTCAATGATTCACAAGTCATTTTCCGACAAACGAAACAAAGGGGCATTCCTTTATCAAGTCCAAAAGATATAGTAAAAGAAATCAAGCTAGAGGAGCGATAACATGAAAACGAAAAAATATTTGCAAATCCTGGTCATCATATGTACCCTCACTTTGGTCAGCGGATTTGCAAACAACAAAGAACCCTTGGGCAATATAAGTAACATTTTTGTTACACATGGACAGCCAAACACGAGGATCATTCTCGAATCCAATTCTCCTCTAACTCTTGTCGGCTCCAGCTATGCACCTGACCGTCCTGCAACTATTTTTGTCGATTTCGACAAGGTATCAACAAGCATCACACCGAAAATAGCGCCCCACACAACCCCGTTAATCCAAAATATGAAGTTACAGAGAATCGACACCGACAAATTCCGTCTCCATGTCGACCTGAAAGAACGCGTTCCTTATCAGATAAAAACCGAAAACAATAACACTATCGTCGAGTTGAACCAGATCCAGAAAACTCCTGGAAAATATGCGATCGATCCAGATGTAAAATCGAAACTGGAAAAAGCATCAGGCCAAGTAGGATACCTGACAAATATCAGCGTCGCCGATAAAAAAGATAGAGTGAATGTCAGGGCGACACTCAGTCATGAAGCCGTTTCCAATGTTTTTGTTCTGGATAAACCTCTCCGGCTTGTCGTCGACCTCTACAATACATACTTTTCCTCATCGCAATCCGTTCATGCTATAAACCAGCTTGGTGTTAAAAAGGTGAGAGCGGCTCAGTTCCAAATCTCCAATCCTCACACCATCACAAGAATGGTCTTCGATCTCACAGAATCCACGTTTTACTCCATAGATACCGCAAACAACAACCTGACGATATCCTTTTATAAAGAAAGATTGACACATGTGTCACCTGCGGTTTCCAAACCTGTCGTCATCCCGAAGGTAGAGAAAAAACTTTCACCTCCCGTGGAAGAAAAAACCAAACCAAAAAAAGAGGTCAGTCCAGAGCTGCCCAAACCAAAAACCGAGGAAAAAAAGGTCAATCCTTCTGTCAAAAAAACTTCCCCGCCAAAACCTGTGATAACCGAAGAAAAAATCGAAATGCCGAAAACGCTTCGTCCAGAAAAAAACGGGTCTTCATTTCCCCAGGAAGAGGCCCAACAATTCGAACCGCAAACCATTTCTCAAAAAGAACAAAAATTCCATGGAGATGTTATCACCTTAAAATTTAAAGATGCAGATCTAAGGGATGTTATCAATTACCTTGGCGAGTTTGCCGGTCTGAACGTAGCACATGATCCCGAAGTAAGAGGAGTTGTCTCCTGTAATCTCATCGATGTTCCCTGGGATCAGGCACTGGATCTTATCCTCAGACAGAACAAAATGGGCAGGATTCTGGAGGGCAATATTCTCAGGATCGCGCCTGTCCAAACACTCACTCGCGAGAGGGAAGAAGAGCTAAGGCTCGAAGAAAGCAAAGAACTGTCAGGTCCGCGAGTGACCAAATCGTACACTCTCTCTTACTCAAAAGCTTCAGATGTCGAAGGACTTCTGCAGAGCAGAATTTCGGAAAGAGGCGAAATCATCGTGGATGATCGAACAAACACCATGGTCATAACCGACGTCAGCGACAGGATCGAGCTGATCGAAAGACTTCTCGACGTGTTCGACACTCCCACTCCTCAAGTGGCCATCGAAGCCCGAATTGTGGAAGCGACAAGCACATTTGTCCGCAATCTTGGGGTACAGTGGGGAGCCAGAGGAATCGCCGATCCTTTTTATGGCAATCAAACTTCTCTGGAGTTTCCGCATAAAATGCTGATCGACGGCGCCATGATCCCACAAGGTATCGTGACCAAAGGAATCGGAGGCCCATTAGGCGGGTACGCCATCAATCTCCCGGCTCCCGCGTTTACGACCGCCGTGGGTGTATCATTCGCCAACGTTCTGGACACTTTCAGGATAGATCTGGCCATATCTGCTCTCGAGTCTTCAGGACAGGGCCGAATCATCTCAAGTCCGTCTGTTACGACACAGAATAACCAACAGGCCCACATCATACAAGGAAGACAAATCCCGGTCCAAACTGTCGCCAATTTCACAGTTACAACACGGTATATGAATGCTGCTCTTGAGTTGAGAGCAACCCCTCAGATCACAGCAGAGGGCACGATTATCATGCATATAGAACTCCAGAACAACGCAGCTGACTTTGCCAATCTGGTCAACGGCATCCCTCCGATAATCACTCAGAGTGCAACAACGACAGTCATGATCCCGGATGGCGGTACGACGGTGATCGGAGGCATCTACCGGACAGAGGACTCGATAACACGAGATAGGGTTCCATTCTTCCATAAAATTCCGATAATAGGAAACCTATTCAAATCGTTTGCACGCACCAAACAAAGCCGAGAGTTGCTTATTTTTGTAACTCCCAGAATTCTCAGATAAGAGGAAAAAATGAGAAAAATGAAAAATTGTCTAAAAATATTGGTTGTCATTCCGGCTATTTTCCTTCTGTTCTCCTGTAATCCGATCGAGGATGATTCTAGGTCAGATAGTGTCCTTTTAGTTGTCAGTATAACAGGGACAGACCTCGAAGATAATGATGTCGATTATCTACAATCTGACGTTGTCATGATCGACATAGATACAGGAAATTCGACTGTTGCCGCTGATGATGCCAAGGTTATGTTCTCTACCGAGTCTCTCGACCCCGAACCATGGTTCGGCACATCCCATTACTCCGACGTATTTGTCACCCACTATGTCGTAACCTACAGCCGTTCGGACGGAAAAAGCCAAGAGGGCGTCGACATTCCTTACTCGTTTGACGGCTCTTTTTCGGCTAGGGTTCAGATTGGTTCATCAACAGAGGTCAGTTTTATTGTCGTTAGAGCCGTATCAAAGCTCGAACCTCCGCTGATCAACCTGACAGCAGGCCGAGGAGAAGGGGAACTCAAAACCACAGCTCGGATCGATTTTTACGGACACGACGCGCTCGGCAATAAGGTCAAGGCTTCAGGGTATCTGACCATTTTCTTTGCGAACTATATAACCGCAGAAGAAGAAGAATGATAAGGAGGCAACTAATGAGATCAAACATTAAATTTGCAGTTTTTATGCTAGTGGCAGTGAGTCTTGTCCTGTTTACCTCCTGTGTGAAGAAAAAGGTAGATGAGCCTTCTCCGCTGGGCCCGGCAGGATATGCGATATCTCTTAAGGTTTCTGCCAGCACCAATGTTATATTCGCTGGAAGCACGGCAAGGGATTCGACAACGGTAACAGCCAGCTTAGTTAAATTTGACGGGACTCCGCTTTCAGGAAGAACCGTGTATTTTGAAATTACTGATGCCAATGGAATCAAATCCCTTGATTTCCTTGGATATTTTGAAGGCCATCAAGCGGTCGCATCAAAGGTAACCGACGGAAGTGGAACAGCCACCGTTACATACCATGGGCCGAAGGCTGCCGAGGTCTCAAGAAACGGATACTTGTACATCACCGCAAACATAGCCTGGGAAGGCACAGAGAATATTGCGGAATGGGCTCCTGTTTATGTTGTTCGTGATTTCACCGATCTTATCTTCACTGTCAAGGTCGATCCCAATGTTTTATGGTGTTCCAACACAAGCCCCGAATCAACCATCACAGTATTCTATGCTGTTCCAGACGGGACGCCTATTGTCGGAAGAAAGGTATTCTTTGAGATCACGAATGGTTTGGGCAATTTCAGTGATGGCGAGACAAAGACATTCAAAGAAACCGATTCAAACGGTTATGCCACCATGATCTATCAAGGCCCTACGGGTGGCCAGATGACAAAAGCTGAAGATTGGGTAAACATCACTATCCAACCGGAAACTTGGTGGGAGGAAATTGGTAGTTACGATGATACCGTTGATTATTACTTGCATACAGAATTCAGAATCCGTCTAAAAAAAGGCAATTAACCTGGATTATTCACGTGTCAAGATTGCTGCAGCGGCAAGGAAGTGGCCCATGAGCTGTATTTGTATACCGCGAATGGGCTGCAACGAAGCCGATGTGGGAAGATTGGCTCGCCAAAGGGTAAAAAATGTCGAAATTTTTTATGAATAATTCAGGCTAGATAGGTAGAACCGTCAACCGTATATAAAGACGGTTTTTCTCGATTTCACACGATTTAAAGACTTTTTGAGGGCCCGATCGAGGGCCCTCTTTTTTTTGGACTTCAAAACAACCTGAACCCTGAATTTCCCTCTTATCCTAGATACAGGCGCCAATGCCGGTCCCCAAGTCTCGATCTGAGAATCTTGATCCTTCACGCATGAAAAAATCTTTCGGGATTCTCGAGCAAGAGCCCTCAGATTCTCTCCGGTCAAAAGGACTTCGGCCAAACTGGAAAACGGAGGATAATTCATAAGCCGTCGGTATTTGATTTCCTGATCATAAAAACTGCCATAATCGTCAAAAGCGGCATGCCGTATGCTGTAGTGGTCCGGATTAGTTGTTTGGATAAAAAGTCGGGGATCTCCCTCTTTGGCAAGAAATTTTGTCATCTGGTTTACGGTTTGGAAGGTTTTTTGACTCGCCCTGAAATCTGGCAGTGTCAGGAAAATCTCCGGATAAAGAATAACAACCGTTGAAACCGGAGCAAGATTTCCTTGGTGGGCCAAAAACTGTGTCCCGAGCAGTATGTCGATTTTTTTTTCGGCAAATCGAGATAGAATTTTTTCCTGATCTTTCCTTGTGCGCACTCTATCTGAATCAAAACACACGATATTCTTGCCCTGGAATCTCCTTTTCAATTCTTCCTCAACGACCTCTATGCCAAAACTTTTGCCAAACACAAGTTCTCCCTCACACTCGGGACATGTGTTAATTTTGGGAGAGGAAAATCCACAGTAATGACACAAGAGTTTTTCCTTTTTCTTGTGAAAACTCATGGTCACATCACAACGTTCGCAGCGGGGGATATACCGGCAGTGCGAACAGATCATAAATGATGAGTACCCTCTGCGATTGAAAAAAACAAGGATAGGATCAGGATTTTTACCGGATAGTTTTTGGCCTATCTCGCGGATCAATTTATCTTCCACAACACATTTTCTGGATCTTCTCCTCAGGATTTCAACCTTTCTATCTGGTGATTTTTCTTTTATCTCAATCAAATAGCCTTGCTTTTTCGCCAGGTAATAGGCCTCCACCGATGGGATCGAAGAACCGGAGATCAAAAGGGCAGAGGATTGTTTCGCTCGCAGCAAAGCCCCTTTTCGGGCATCATACGAGGGATTCTCTGTCTGCAGATAGGAGTCATCGTGCTCATCATCCAGTATGATCAAACCGATATTGCTCAAAGGCGATAAAATGGCTGAACGGGGTCCCACCACGACATCTGCTCTGCTTGTCTTGATCCGTTCCCACTCGCTTTCTCTCTGCTTCGCCGTCAATTGGCTGTGAAAAAGCGCCACGTTTTCTCCCAGTTTTTTTGTAAATTTCTCTTGAAGAGATGCCGTCAGCCTAATCTCAGGGACGAGAAACAGGATCTTTTTCCGGATGTTCAGAATTTTTTTGATCAAATCAAAGTATATGGCTTCCCTTTTTTGTCTAGAGGCGTGGAGATAAAAAGACCAAAACATTTTTTTTCCCAGGGATTCAGAAATAATACTGGAAGCCCTGAAGGATTCCTCATCCAAAGAAAAATCCATCTCCAGCTGCACGGGAGTCAAATCAGCCTCATTCTCTACCCGCCGGTGAATTTTTTTCAAATCGCTCTGCGCTAGGATCAGTCCCTTTCTTTCTAACCGGGCAAGAATTGATGATAGATTTTTTTGCTTGATTTTTCTTTTGATGAATGTCCGTGTGTAAGCCCGGTTTCGAAGGAATTCCAGAATCTCTGTTTCTATCTCAGTAAGCGGCTTGCTTTGGAGGACTTTTTCCCCTTCTTCGGAAAGAGACATTTTTACCCGACTCTTAGGGACATAGGAAGGAGGAAGCGCCGCTTGAAGCATCTCTCCCCAAGAGCAAAAAGATGCGGCGCTGAATTTCTGCGTAAAAGAAAGAAATTCGCCGGTAAAAACAGGCTTTTCGTCCAGGACTTCTCGGATGTCCTTCAGCTCGTAATCCTCCTTTTTTTTCCGGGATTTAAGCCCGACTACAAATCCTGTTATTTCCCTCCGATGGAAGGGGACCAAAACCCTAGATCCAATCTGAGCCAGAGCTTTGCTCGTCTCCGGAATCACGTAGGTGAAGGTTTTTGTCAGGGGAAGGCCTAATACGACTTCCGCATATAGACTCATTTTTTGCCCAGGAAGGCCATTACCTTTTTCATATCTTCCCAGACCATTTTTTTGAGATTTTTATTGCCTTCGTTTCTGATGAGATAAGAAGGGTGAAAAGTGGGCATCACTTTGATGTTATCGAAGCTATGAAAATCACCTCGTAAAGCCGTCATTCCGAGAGAACTCCGGATGAATAAATCGGCTGCCACTTTCCCCAAAGTGACTATGACTTTCGGGTTGATGAGCTCGATTTGAGCAAGGAGATAATCCTTGCAACTTGCGATCTCTGTTCCATGGGGATTTCTGTTGCTCGGAGGACGGCATTTGACTATGTTTGTGATGTACACTTCATCCCTCTGGAATTTCATGGCATGGATTATCTTTGTCAGCAGTTGTCCGGCCCTTCCGACAAACGGCCTTCCCTGCATGTCCTCATCACGACCTGGGGCTTCTCCGATAAACATAAGTTCGGCGTTCAGGTTCCCTTCTCCTGGTACAACGTGTGTCCGAGTTTGCGCAAGGGGGCACTTCTGACAATTCAGGATGATTTCTTCCAAAGATAAAACAGAAGACTCTCGTGTGACAAACTCAACACCGAGAAGAGAAAGGAACTTTAGCTTTTCTTCCACCTCACTCAGGAGTTTATCAGGATCCTTTGCCAATTTTCTCCTCGATCACATCTATAATCATCGCACTGATTTCCGATTTTGCCCTTTTGCTGGAGCGAATGCTCTTTCCATCGGGAAACACAAGAGTGACCTGGTTATAATCAGAGCCGAATCCTGATCCCTTTTTTTTGATGTCGTTGGCCACGATCATATCCAGGTTTTTCTGGATGGCCTTTTTCAAGGCATTTTCTTTTATCCTTTCTGTCTCTGCTGCAAATCCCACCAAAATCCTTTTTCCTTTCTTTTTCCCGAACTTCTGCAAAATATCCAGCGTTTGGACAAGATGGATTGTTTGGGATTTTTTCTGCTTTTTTATCTTCTGGGAGGAAACGGTCGAAAACTTATAATCCGCAACGGCGGCTGCCATAATGAGCACATCCGCCTTTGGGAAATGCCGGCCGACCTCTCGTTCCATCTCCTCTGCCGTTTGCACCCATTTAACACGGGCGCCTGGCGGAGGAATGATATGGGTAGGCCCTGAGACAAGAATCACCTCAGCACCGCGCTGTAAGGCCTCTCCGGCTAATTCATATCCCATTTTGCCGGAGGAAGGATTGGACAGATATCGAACAGGATCAGAGTATTCCCTGGTGGGTCCAGCTGTGATCAGAAATGTTTTTCCCACAAAAGATTGGCTTTTGCGCAAGAGTTGGAGGCTCATGTTCACAATTTTTTCGACAGGAGCAAGCCTGCCCCAGCCCTCGTCCTTACAGGCTAGATATCCTTTTTCCGGCTCGACAAACCGCATCCCCATCTCTCTGAGCTTTTTTATATTTGATTGAGTTTGTTTATGAAGGTACATGGCCTCGTTCATGGCTGGAGCGATAAGAATCGGGCACTTGGCAGCAAGATGAAAGGTCGATAAAAAATCGTCGGCTATACCTGATGCAAACTTGCCGATCATGTTTGCGGTGGCTGGAGCCACAAGAAGGAGGGAAATTTCTCTGGCTAATTCAACATGGGCGATTTCATCGGGAATTTCATCTTCGAATAGACCGACGATCACCCTCCGACCTGTGAGCGCACTGAACAGGCGGGGTGAAATCAACCGGGTGGCGTTTGCAGTCATGATCACGCGCACTTCACAATTTTCTTTTTGAAAACTCCTGATTATCTCGCAGGCTTTATAAATGCTTATGGACGAACATATTCCCAGCGCTATCTTTTTCATCGTTCCCTTTTAATCCCCTTCCGCAAAACTCCGCAGTATAGGCATGATCTCTTTTTCTCTGATTTCCCTACGGCATCTCTGGCTCAATATGACTGATTTTAATTCCTCCACAGCTTTGGACAATTCATCGTTTACCACGAGATAATCAAACTCCCGGTAACGTTTTATTTCTTCTCTTGCCACTCCCAACCGCTTCTGGATTATCGATTCACTATCCTGCCCCCTTTTTTCCAGCCTTTTCCTCAACTCGGGAAACAGAGGCGGAAGGATGAATATGAACACCGTTTCTTCATGTTTCTCCCGGATCAGATCGGCTCCTTGAACATCTATGTCTAAGAGAAGATCCCCGGCCATCGCTTTTCTCTCCAGCGCACTCTTGGGAGTGCCGTAATAATTCCCATGCACCATAGCCCATTCGACAAACTTGTCATCCTGTATCATTTTTTCAAATGTTTCTGAGGAGACAAAATGATAGTCTTCCCCCTCGATCTCCTTGTCCCGTTTTCTCCGTGTCGTGTACGAAACAGAAAACGTCACATTTTCCAGTTCTTCCAGCACGAGATTTGCCAGAGTGGATTTTCCACATCCAGAGGGCCCTGTGATTACGATAAGCATTTTACTCTATATTTTGCAGTTGTTGGCGAATACTTTCAACCTCTGATTTCAACGCCAGGCTTTTACGGATCACTTCAATGTCTTGCGCCTTTGAATTCAAGGTGTTGGCCTCTCGATAGAGTTCCTGGGCTAGAAAATCCAGTTTTTTCCCGACCGGTTCCGGCTCTTTGGAATCGAGCTGCTCCCGGAGATATTTCATATGAGATTTTAATCGAGCGATCTCTTCCGTCAGGTCGTAGCGCTGGGCCAATAAGGAGGCCTCCTCAGCCAATTTTCCCTCTGGAAACGTTTTTTCTTGATTCAAATCTTCCAACCTTTCCATCAATTTTCGCTTGATCAACAGGGGCTGTTTTTTAGCTCGTTTTTCGACCTGGCTCACGAGAGTTTTAATGTTCTGTGCATGGATCGATAACTGCTTTTTGATTTCCCTTCCCTCTCTCGCTCTTTCTCTGATCAGCAGATTGAGAGTCTTTTCAAAATTCTGTTCTAGGAATTCGGCATCTTCTTTGGTGAAGTCCTTTCTCTGGAACCGGACAATATGCGGTGTATTCAAAAGATTCTCGAGAGAAAACGTGACATGCCTATGGGAAACAACCGCTGCTTTGTCGAGACTGGTGAGTATTTTGTTCAAAAGCTCCTGATTGATGTGGAATTCCCATTTGTCCGTGCCAAAAAAATTCATATCCACCAGGACTTCGATTCTTCCTCTATGGAGTTTCTGCTGACATAAAGCTCTCAGTTCATCCTCAACATTGCCCAGAGGGACCCCACGATAATTCCAATCCAAAAAGCGATGGTTGAGAGTTCGGATACTGATTTTTACGGAAAAGGATTTATGGACAAACCTTTTCTCGGCATAACCGGTCATGCTGCGGATCAATTCAACACCTCCTTTTCCTCTGGAAACTGAAGATCGTAAAGCTTTCGGTAGATGCCGTTTTCCTTGTAAAGCTCACTGTGTGAACCGACTTCTACAATCTTTCCATTATCCAAAACCAGGATTTTATCTGCATTCCTTATCGTCGAAAGCCTGTGGGCAATTACAAATGTTGTTCGATCTTTCATAACATTTTCCACAGCGACTTGAATAAGTTTTTCCGACTTGGAATCCAGGGAAGAAGTCGCTTCGTCAAGCACAAGAATCGGAGGATTTTTAAGCAAAGCACGGGCGATGGCAAGCCTCTGTCTCTGGCCGATCGACAGCAACCCTCCCCTCTCTCCGATCTGTGTCTCATAACCTTCAGGGAGTTTGGAAATGAAGCCATGAGCTTCTGAGGCCTTGGCCACATCCAGGATCTTCTCCATCGGTGTATCATCTAAACCGTAAGCAATATTGTTCCGGACCGTATCATTGAAGAGAATCAATTCCTGGGTAACCAACCCAATCTGCTTTCGAAGGGATGAGAGACTAACATCCCGGATATCGATGCCATCGATCAGGATCCTACCAGAAGTGGTTTCATAAAAACGTGATATGAGATTGACAATGGTAGTTTTTCCTGCGCCACTCAAACCGATCAATGCCACTTTTTCCTTCGGCAATATTTCAAAATCCACATCATACAGAACATGGATGTTTTCGTTATAGGAAAAAGAAACATTTTCAAACCTCACATGTCCCCTCACCGGAGGAAGAAGATAAACCCGATCATGTTCGATAATCTTAGGTTTGCTTTCCAGAATCTCGCTGATTCTTTCAAAGCAGACCACACCTTGTTGAATGACAACATTGGCATTGCTGATCTTTTTTATCGGGGTGTACATGTAAAAAAGTGCCATCATAAAGGCTGCAAAATCTCCGGGACTAATAAATCCCTGGGTGATCCGCGTGGTGCCCACATACAGGATAAACGCTCCCACCAATCCCCCCAAAAATTCCATAAACGGAGAGGACAAGCTCCCGATCCAGGCCAGTTTGAGGCTGGTTCTGAAATAGTTTTTCGTAGCCTGGAAAAACTTTTTGAGCTCAAACTTTTCCATGGTGAAAGCTTTAACGATTTTGTTTCCTGTTATGGTTTCGTGGAGAATTTTATAAATATCTGCCATCCGGATTTGATTAAGTCTTCCCTTCTTTTTTAGCTCACGGCTGAAAACAGCCAAGGGGATAACAGCCAGCGGTGTGATGATAAAAGAGACCAGCGCCAGATGCCAGTCGATCAGGAATATCCCAATCAAAAGAGCAAAAATGATAAAAGTCTCCCGGATAATATTTCCCATGCTCCCCGATACAGCCTCCTGGATTTTATCCACATCATTTGTCATTCGGGACATGAGTTCACCTGTCGCCATACGGTCGAAATAATCCGCCGATTGGTACATAATATGTTCGGAGAGGTCATCCCTCAATTTTTTCGAAACCTTTAGTCCTATGGATTTCATGAAAAAAGAAGAAAGGAAGGTGAATATTCCTTTGCCGAACAAGACAACGACAAGCAGCAATGGCAATACAAGCGTGTACTGATCCTCTTTTACGTACCGAAAAATAAAATCCAGAAAACGGGCTTTCTCGACTGGAACTTCTGGGCCAAGCTTGAGCAGCATGTCAACGATCGGTTGGACCAGATTTACGAATACGTACGTGAAAAAAGCCACAAAAAGTGTGAATAAAAAGGAGAGGATAAGTTTTCTCCTCTCTTGGAAAGTGAATTTGAGAAGCTGGAAAATATCTTTCATTATCTTATTTACAAACTCAAATAGTCGTGAATAATCCAGGATAGCTGCTCTCCAGGATTTCATAGGCATTCAATGCCGAACCACGGGTAAGATTGTCCGCCACTGTCCAAATCCAATATTTGCCGGGGACGGAATCTTCTTTTTTTATCTGGCCTATATAAATTTTATCCTTTCCGGTCACCTGCAAACAAGAGACAGGGTGGGAAGGCGAAGGAGAGGCAACCTTGAAGTATGGGGATTTTTTAAAACGATCCATAAGAGTCGGGATGTCGGTCCGTTCTTCCAGTTCCAGATGGATCATGATCGAATAAGCATGAAAAACAGGTGCTTGGATGATGGCAACGGAAAGCGGGAGATCTTGAAGGTTGAGGACACGCTTGGTTTCAGAGAGAATTCGTTTTTCAACAGAGGAGAATCCATCATTGTCAACAGGGGCAACATCAGAAAGAAGATTAAAAGCAATCTGGGTTTTAAAGGTTTTTTTCGAAACGGATGAGCTGTTCAAAACAGCAAACGACTGGTCAGCCAGTTCTTTGATCCCTGCTTCCTCAAATGCTGATGCCGGCTGAAGGACAAATGCGGCTATCTTTTTTGGATGATATTTTTCACAAATCACGTTTAAAACATGGGCAAGAATGATGGTCACGGAATGGGGATTGGCAATCAAAGCAGGTTTTTTTTTAAGGACGGCTATATGGTTTATCCCCCCCACAACGATAGGAACTTTTTTGTCCGCACAAAAGGTTTCGCTCAAATCGATAGCCAGATATTTTTTCTTGACCGCAAGATTTCCGAATTCCCTGTTGGTTTTTTTATCGGATGCTAAAAAAACAAAGTCATAGTCCGCGATGGCCGCTTCATCCAGAGGCATAACGACGCGAGGCTCTCCCCGAAATTCTGTCAATTTCGAGTATTCCTCTTCAACTTCCGGGTCAAAAAACTCGATCTTTTCGATCGGAAACTTTTTGCCTTCCAGAACATATTTTAATTCTTTTCCTCGGAAAGATTCAACTCCGATCAACGCAATCCGGGCCCTTTTTTTTGGACTCATGTTTTATCAAGATGGGTTATTCAAGAGATTTTCCGTATTCGGTCATCATGTAATACATTTTGTCTTTTAACAGAAGTTTATTTTTCTTGAGTTGCTTTTCTTCCAACTTTTCTTCTTCTGTTAAATAGCTCTTAGCTTGAAACTTGAAAAGTTTTTTTTCCAACTTTTGGTGTTGGTCAAAGGCGTTGCGGAATTCCTCGTTTTCTTTCATCAAACGCTCTTTGATTTCCTTTTCTTCCATAGAGTTTGACCTCCAAGTTGAAAGAATATCACAATGCCACCCCTATTTCAATTTGCCTAAATTATTCATAATAAATGCCGATCCCTATATTTATTTTCCTTGATATATGCACGTTATGTAAATTTTCTCTCCAGCAAGACATTTGTCTCATCTCCCATGCACTTTATTTCTTCTTTGTCGGCATTTTTTACCCTTCGGGCAGGCCAATCTCACTACATCGTCTTCGTTGTAGCCCATTTGCGGTATACAAATACAGCTTCATGAGCCACTTCCTTGCATCCTTTAATGCTAGGGTGGGGTGGAGGGTCTTGGCCCGTGAATAATCCGGATTTACCGATGGAGGCCATTTTCCGATTGACATTAAATGCCAAGCTATTTATACTATGGCCCGAGTTGATGAGCTATTGATCATCAGAGGGCGAGGTAGCTCAGTCGGTAGAGCGAGAGACTGAAAATCTCTGCGTCGGCGGTTCGATTCCGTCCCTCGCCATTCCCCTTCAATCCCCTGCTTTTAAAAACAATTTCATCCTTCGGTTCTCTTCCATTTTGTGTGTATAAGCTCTAATGGAAAAAGCCATCAGGTATACCTGAAGATCGTGAACATTTAAAGAAATCTGAACCCTCCAAAATCATTTCTGCGTTGAAGAAATTCGCCTCATTTCCTGCCATTCTAGAACTCAAAGAAATCATGGAAGGAGTCTAAATGAATAAGAAAAAAGAAGAGCATTATCCTGTAAGGAGACATTTTTACATCAAACCAGAAGATTTGCCCAATTGGCTCACGGAAGACCCAGGGCCTGAAAAGAAAAAGCCAAAACGCAAGAGAGACACAAAGGCTTTGATGAGAAAAATGGCCAGTGGCATCATCTCAGAGAACTCTTTTAATTACTACGAGGGCAAGGATCTTATAACACGAGAAAGTCGAATTGAATATCAACGTTTGACTGCGCAAGAGAAAATTATCGTTGATTGTCTTGCCGATAAATTGATGAGGAAAGATGATTGTTACTATTTGATAAAAAGTGAAGATTGGAAAGATCAAAAAATACCATTCGCAGAATTTCCCTGGCTCTTGGAAGATATGAGATTCTTGTCTAAATCAGGAAAAAGAGAGGGTTCGAAATTTGTGGGAATAATGGTCACTCTGAATGCCAAAGAAATCAGAGAGATGATAGGATTACGCGTTCCTTGTTGGAAGATCAGAGAATGGGCTTGGGGTCTCTTCAATAAAGCATACCTCGTCAAGATCGACAGAATTATTGGTGAGGATGGAAAATTTGTGCAATACAAGGTTCCAGCTGCGGATAAATACTTGCATTTTCAGGAAAAAATAGTTGGCAAATTATCCAAAAGAAAGAAAATTGAAGAGAAGCATAAGGATTTAGTTGAGTTCGATTTTTTGCTAGGCATGACTGAACGATCAAAGGTATTTCTGAGAAGCCTCATGATGGGACAATTTACTATTTTCCCAAAGCTCTTCTACAAATTGAAATACAGGCATCAAGATTTCATTAGATACCTATCAGTTTGGGCAGGTTATTCTTGGGAAAAATTACGCAGACATCCGATAGAGGATGTGAAGGATCTTTTAGGTCTGAAAACAAGAGATGTCCATGCTCTAAAATTGTCTATAAAAAGAATTTTAGATAACCTGATGAAACAAGGATTCATCAAACAATGGAAAGCATATGGTAGAGGATGGGATACAGAATACAGAATTCAAGTGGGATTTGACAAGCAATTGTTTGAGCAACATAGGCATCAAATCGGGGAAAAATGAGTCAAGTTTTTAATAGCGGAAACGGCTACGGTTTAATAGCGAAAACGGCTACGGTTTGTCAAAATTTCTCGGGGGAAAATGAGGCTCCTAACTCAGTATAACTCATTAAGAGTAATTATACTAATAGGAATAATTGGATTTAATAGGTTTATTGAGCTAATTGGGTTTATAGGAATCTAAGAATTTATAAATAAATTCTTAGGGCAGAAACTGCCTAAAGACATTAAACATTACTGAAGGAAAGGTGAAGATCAAATTTAACGTATTCCAGGTTGGATGTAGTGAAAACACTCTAAGATATTCAAGAATCACCTGAAGGAGAATGAATGAAAACATCAAGGATAAATAAGGTTTCGAGCGTTACTCTACCCCTGTTGCTTACTAGGAGGAGCGCCCATCCCTCCCGAGAGATATAGAGATTAGGAAATAAGTAGAGGGCAATCGTATGGGGGGCAAATAATTCCAATTATCCTGCATGTGGGGAAAAGATAAGAAGGAATCGGAAGGGGATACCCAAGAACAGAACAGTAAAGGTAACAGTACCAAGTATCCAGTAAAGCGCATGCATGTGTGTATAAGGGTAGGAATTCCAAGGGATTCATTTAAACTCATTATAGGTAGTAGGGATAGTGTAGGGATAGTGTAGGGATAGTGTAGGGATAGTCGTTATGAAAGTGAGAATTGGAGAGGGGCAAATGTATCCCAGCGTGTCCTAACATCTCGGGGCATAAGTTAACGATAAGCGTTTTCC